>Ga0065711_1002484_pt1 | contig 59011 bp, 27 predicted proteins | sample Hoacrofraction12_FD_59098 | JGI IMG/M metagenome (GOLD analysis project Ga0065711, IMG submission 59098) | Hoatzin crop microbial communities from Cojedes, Venezuela - Epithelial fraction 12 v2 (version 2) | ecosystem: Host-associated > Birds > Digestive system > Esophagus > Crop | place... | reverse complement strand
AAAAAAAAAAAAAAAAAAAATAGACAATTAGATATTTCTCCCTCTTCAACAAAAACTGATTTATCTTTGATGCAAATAGAGATTCGCTTCCTCTAACGAGCTGTGATTAAACTCATTATGACAATAGCTCAACTTTCACAAGACACTGATTCACAAGCCTTGGTCAGTGGTCTGCTAAATACCTGCTTAACACATCTGAGAATTACAATTCTTCCATCAGCTTCCTAGTATGAGCTAGGAGAAACATAGGTTATAAAATAAGCAACATGTCATCATGTTGTTTTCTGACACGTAGCATTTCTTATGAGAATTGGTAGATTTTTTTTTTTTGTTCTTCTTTGAATTATTATTAAAATATAAATGTCTGACCAACGGCATCACTTATTACTCATTGATCTGAAAGCATATTGGTCCTGTAGAGACATACTGTATTTGCCTATGTAGCAATGATAGACAACATAAAGACTTTTTTTCCTAGAAGTCTTTATGTTCAAGATCCTTCCACTTTCATTTTGTCACTTGTTTGTTTGTTTCGTAGATATAAATGCAGTTTGTGTTGGCCAAGCTCTACTTATGGTGATGTACAGAAAAATAAAGTCATGTTTTTTCCTGAGAGAACTGAACCAGTAGGCAGAAAGAAGCTTCGTCATTGTTTATTTGAGGATGTTATCCCAGGGAAGGCAGTTCTAGTTTGCTGAGAAATTTGCTTCAGTGTAAGTAGATGGGCAAACACAAATGGGGTTCCATTGTATCTCCAGACCTTTTGTCCCTTGTGACTACCTCACTGATACTTGAATATTAATTTTCACTGTGTTGATGGCCAGAGTGTCTGCTGCTCCTATCAGTCATGAAAACTCAAGTGCCTTCACAAGTAATACTCTAACAATGAACAAAGCCTTTGAATACAGAGTATTAAAACATGGATTTTCACTCCTCTACAAAAGCAGCTATACTAATCATGCACAAAATTAAGCAAGTCATAAATTAAGATGGCTATTGGATATCAATGACTCTCTTAAAAGAGTATCTGTCCCCAAAAGGGGAAAATTTACTTATTTGATCTCATGATATTTCCATTGTACTCTGTAGACCAGCATTGGTGGAACTCATGCATATGATTAAAATCAGCTTCACTGGCAAAGTATTTAATATAAATGCAGTATTTCTAAAAATGGAGTTGTCCTTAAGGGGGAAAAAAAACCCCCAAGCATTCTACCATAACAATCGAGGTGAAAGAACTTTTTCTTCACATTTGATTTGAAGATTTTTGAATACATGAATGTGTGAATGGAGGACAAGAGCCCCTCACAGACTAATCAGAGCTAAAGGTCATGCCATAAGTTATTGGAAAGGTAATTTTTTTCTAGAGATGTAATATGGCTTTGAATTTGACCCATGACTTCTTAGTTGTTACCCATGACCCCAAATAATCCAGCTTCAGCTTCTTGAAGGCTATTAGGAGTTGAAGGTCATGCTGTATGCTTCCACATTTCCAAGGTAAAGTGTTAGGCCAAATTATAGACCACTCTGAAAATCTGTGGAAAATAGCCTGGTGAACAGAGCATTTCTTTGTTTCCCGTGTAATAGGGTGTGATTTCAGATTAATCTGTGGTTGAACATGCCCCTAGCAAATAATGCTTCCTTGTTTTTTGCTGAAGAGAAGGAAGAGATATTAATTAGCTACTAAATGTTGTTATGATTTTTAAAAGTTAGATATTTTTTTATTAAGGAAAGCCTGTTACTGTGATCTATGCTCATACAAATACCCAGATTTTTCTATTTTTCATGCTATTTAGGAAAAAGGTGTGAAATTCATTTTCTCCAAACCTTCACTGTAGATACCTAAGCTGTTAAATGTCTGAACACCTCCGTATGAGCTAGTTGTGTAAGTTTTCTTACAGACTATGGAGAATAGTCAACAGTTCCAAAGCACAATTCATCTCATCTTGATATGCTTGACAAATATTCGTTAATCATGATTTAGAAATCCCTACTTCTCTCTGTTGAGTCAACCATAAATGAATGATAGATGACTGGATCACACACAGCTGTCCACACTAGAGTTGTCTGGAATCAGGAGGGAGGAATCCCTCCCCAGGTTTCTGAAGGGATCCATGCCAAAGAGAGATCTTTTCTCCAGAGGAAGCTGTTTCCCTCAACTTCTGATGGAAGTCAGGGACAGGAAGATAGTTAAATCCTCACTTTCTTTCTCTCCTCTGGTAAATGAATATATTGATTTTCTCTTCAGCAATTTATTTGTGAAGACTTGCTAGCATCTTCTCAGCATTTGCTGCCTTGGTGATCTAATAATTTAAATAATAATTTGCTCCCTAAAGAACACTGAAGAATATCTGCCTTGAATGCTCATGGTAAATTACAGTAGCTGGCAATTGGACTTTTAAGTTTGTAGTTCTGAAGCCAGTTGTAGCAGATCTGTATACACTAAAGTGGAGTTCAGGCCACCAGCTGGGTCCAGTAAGAGCAGTACTGTGTCAAACTCCAACTTCTTGTTGTTGTTGTGAACAGAGAGTGATTCTATGAGCAGAACATCTGCCGGCAGTTACACTGGTGTGTCTGAAGACTGAATTTGGTATCTATGCAGACATAAGTATTTGATATTTTTGAAGTAAGTTTCAGCTAGGTGAGACTGAACCATATTATTGGGAGTGACTGAAGCACAAAAGAATAGCCAGGACCTTCAAAACAGATTTAACAATTTGGTATCCTATTAAATGAAAAGTTGGAAAACTAAAATGTCTTTTCTAAAAACAAAGTTCCCCTAAAGGTCTCAGAAATATAAGCATTCAAAATTGCAAAGTTTTCAAAATCTTAAACATCACAGCCTTTGAATGCTCTTTTCTGTTCACTGGGATTTATCCAACTTCTTTTGTTTCTTCCACGTTCTCCATTCATTGAACTTCTCTTATACCACTTCCCAAAAGCCCAAATACTTAATTGAATAAAAGCAATGATTACTTCCATCTATTTCTGCTCCAGAGAAGACCTTTCAAGTATACTGCTTTTTGTGAAACTTCACAGTCTGGTAACTAAAAATGCATGTGAGACAGAACTGTGCCTGTCCCTCCATGTGACTTCTGATGAACCGAGTGAACAGAGATGTGAAACTTTGAGGAAAGGGGAAAAAGGGAGGCAATTTAAATGCTGAATTAGTGGGTCATGTTGCCTCATTCTTGCTATACTTTTTACCATCTGATGACTTAGCATCACAAGGGGAATAGTGACTCTGCAATTCTTGTAAACCCTGTCTAGTAATTCCTTCCACATATCAAGTGGTGGTGGGTTTTCTTCTAAGGCAGTTAAAACTGGTTTGACATCTAAGTTTGAATCCTGCTTCTGTGCTGCCTGCAGTTTGTGGTTTTCCCTACAATATAGAACAATAGACTACCAAAATGTGGACATCTGTTTTTCTGAATGCTCTGTGAAAAAAACCCAAACAAACTGCAAAAATTAATTCTTTACCTCAAAGAGTTTGCAGTGTTAATAAGACAAATTCAAGAAGCCATACCATGCTAAGAAATAGCTTTGTGTTGTGTTGCTGGAAGCTCTTTTCCACAGAGAAAAAAATGAATGCTTCTGGGGAAGTGAGGCTAGTTTAAATACACGGTGCAGATCTCACATGACAACTGCTACAGTTTCTTGTAATTCTTGCTAGTGCAGAAAGCACAGTCAGCAGAAATGGTGCACCACCAGAATACACTTACCCTCAGCTTCAGAGCTGAACAACCTCTAAAGTACATCACTCAGTTGTGCCTTATGAAATTTTTTTCATTTTAATATTAGTTTTGATCATTGCCAGCAATATGGTCTGTAGGATGTGTCTGACATGCAGCTTGGAAATGTTGCAGGCTTCCGTTGTGGGGTAGCTTGGAGAATGTGCTTCTGCAGATGCATTGCGGTCAATGCTACTGTCTAACAAAATATCTCTGCAGAGACGTTTTCGAGTCAGTTGAAGTCAAAAGGTTCAATAACGGGACATCCCCTAAAGCAGAGCCAAGTAATGTACTGTAAGCTGTTCCATCAGCTCCTGATACTGTTTTTTTATTCTGTTACAGCCTGCCTCTCCCTGAAGGACTTGGCATCATTCTGTGCAAAACTTCTTTCACTCCCACCATCTGAAATCCTTCAGGGAGATATGTTTGTTCTCTTGTAAGGCACTATCTTCTCCTGTGGGCTGCCGACCCACCAAACTAGGAAACTAAAGGTGGTCCTCTCATAGAAGGAGAATACATCTGAGCTAATATGATTTTGAGCAAAAAAGAAGGTGAGAACATTTATTTCTGAGGAAAATGAAAAAGGAGCTCCCTCAAGCAGCATTGTACTAAAACAGGAAGAGAACATTCTTCTACCACAATCCCTTAGGTGCTTTTGAAGTTAGTCTTCATTCACTACTGGATTTCCCTTCAGAAGGTGTCCTATCTTACCTTGATTGTAAGATAAAATAGGACATCTAGAAGTTGTTTCCTGTTTTTGCAGATGTGCCTTCAGTATTCAAGACCTCATTTTTAATATGAGTCCAAATCCCTGAGTGACAAGAACAAGGCTGGAAGCTCATAGGAAGTTATTTTGCTTAACTAGTCTTGTGCTTCTTTGTTACACCAGCTGCTATGAGTAGATGGACAGCACTGAGAGTAAGGAGTTTTGGCTGTGCCAGACTGCGGTGCTTCTAACTGAATGCCCAGCTTATGTTAGTACTAGAACAGTGGCACACACAGGCATCAACCCAGCCGGGTGTCTCTGGGTGTGATGGTGCCATTTTAGCCAACACTGGGGATTCAGAGCCACACGTAGACCAAAACTGGCATATCTGCTGTGCAGTGGGATCCAGCTGTTAAAACCTTAAACAAGCGGAGGAATCTGAGGGCTCTGTTGGGAAATAGAGAGAATAGTGGGAATAAGCCAAGGCATTATTAGCTTAGCCAAAGATTACACATTTGCACTAGTAATTAAAGTATTTTGCATTGGATACAGGCTTTGGCAAGTACCACTGACAAAAGATTTCACACATGCGTGCGTGCAAGTACGCAAGTTCTTTCTCACACACACACACACACATATGCACAGAGGCAAACAGAAAGAATGAAATAAGCCATTAAGAAATATTTCCGCATAATGCAATTATTACAGCTGTATAATTGAATGGGGAAACCATTGATCTGTAGTAGAAAGGAAATTGCTCTTTTCATTGTGTTCCTATGAATATGTGAACATTAATCTCAATCTATAATCAACGTTCATTTCAAATCTGATTGCGTGCCACTAAACACCCGTAGCTATGCTAACATTATGTTAATACGGTTCAACATCATAGCTCCCAGCTTCACAGCACAAATATTTTTCTTTGGCAATCAATAGTAATTTCAGCTGAGTGGATGGAAGTCACGTTTTAATGGTAATCTTTCCTCCAAGCCTCCAAGTGGAAACTCGACTGGTACCTTAACATGGCTGCAGTGCATTGCATGTAATCAGATAAATTAACCTAAAAGAGAGAGAGAGAGACAGAGAGAGACAACACAGATCAGAAATAAAAAGCGTCGCCGAGAAGCTCTACATTTTCCTGATAGATTAAAGTGCTCATTACCATGAGAGAGAGAATGGATTTCAAGAGGGGGAACTGAATTCCCTTGGCTTTGAGCTGTGGCTGTAGGGGCGGCAGGTCACTACGCATGGCGCTCGGCGCAGCTGAAGAATGCCTCTGAGGAGGGGGAAGCAAGGCAATTCAGCGAGGGCTGACCTGGACTCTGCCTCTGAGAGCCTGGCTGGCCTCAGGGCACCGGTGTTTGCCCAAGAATAAGGAGTCTTAGTTTTAACACTGCCATGCACTGCAGGCTTCCTGCGGGACCTTGGGTAAATCACTTATTCTACTGGTGTTTCGCTTCTCTGGTTTTGTAAAAAGGATGTAATAGTGCTTTGCTGTCCCCTGGGGATGCTGTGAAGATTTTGGGGTGATCAGTTCCTGGGAATGGGAGCTGCAGAGCTGTGTTGCATTAGATAGATCTCTCTTGCCTTTGCTGTCTCATAAAGGTAAACCCAGGAACTTTTATGGTGCTACTATGTTATATCAAACTGCTTTATTTCCTTAATGGCATCTATTTTTAGGTATTTCCAAAAACTTTTTTTTTTTTTGCATTGGAGGGCCCAAATTTCTGGACTGAGTTCCTTAAAATCCTCCTTCTTTCTAGGTAGAAAAAAACAGTGGTCATTGTAAAATCTAGTCAAAAATTACTAGGTACAGACCAGTGTCATCTTCACAGTTACCAGGAGCTCCACAAATTGTTACCTCCATAAGGGTATTCAGACAGAAGAACACAAAGATAGGAAAACATTTGCACTGACTTGGACCAAGGCCTTCTTAGTCAGATATCCCCTCCTTTAAAGTGGCTGGGTAGTGGGAGTCTAGGGGAGCATGGGAAAACCCATCAGACGTACAGAGATACTTCCCCCATAGCACTCTCCCAGGATTTGGTGGCTCAGGCACTTCTTGAGCTATAAATGCTGTATTTACCTACAATAAAGGGGTTGCTTGGTTTATTTGTTTTTAATTCTTTTGTCTTTTTTTAAATGGTGAATATGTATTTCTAATAAACCCCAAGGAGGGTTTTTTGCCCAAGAGGTTTTCCAATCCCCTTTTTAAAGCATTCAAGCCTTTTGCAACTTCAGCTTCCTCTAACAAGAACTTCCTCAGCTCTGCTGTGTGCAGCAGTAGATTGCTTTGAATTCTACTGATGTTAAACAAGATTTTTCAATAGCAAATGTAGACTGTGGGTTGCCTTGGTAGTACTTATTTTGTTTTGCATTATTTTTATTCCCTACCTTGAGGCAGCTTTTAAAGAACCTGATCTGTAAATCTGTTATCTGTAAATCTATTTCTTCTTTGAAGTCTGGTCCCTCCTAGGCTCCTTAACAGATTTAGGTGTCTTGACTTGTGTACCCCAAAAGACTCTCCAAACAGTGAGTCACCGAAAAAATCTTATCTGTGTTATTTCACTTAGTGCTGGATAAATTCCTGGTCTCCCATTTAGCCAGGTTTACCTACAAAGTGTTCTCTGTGAGAGGCATTCTTCTCAGTTGTTATTCCAGATTCCTGGCCAGGGTCTAGCAGAGGTCCTTGGGACATTGCTCCAACCCAGAAAACCTCTCTGCTTTAGTGGACATGTTTTAGGGGAACAGGGTCCTCCTCAATGGCTGCCAAGTCTAATTTTGCAGATCTTCATAGGAGTTTTTCCTCTTTTCCATGTTCCCCTGAAGGTATTGGCTTCCAGCAACCTGCTCAGATTTACCAGTGAGGAAACCAGAAGCAGAAAGACGAGCTCTGAAATGTGTACAGGTTCCATATTAACGGGCTCCTTTTGTGAGAGTACCAATTTTCCCTGCTTGGGGCCAAATCAGAAATCCCTCAAACTATTTCATCTTTGCAACTTAACCATTTTGACTTTTCACTCTATCTAAACCCAGAAATTCTGAGTAGTGTCAACTTTACTGTCACTATGGATTCCAAGTTTTCTTAGTTCTGTTTCATGTGCGTTCTCAGGTCCCTCGTTTTACACCTGTCGTTTTCTACATAAGTAACGTTTAACTATTCAGTAAGCTTGCATTACTAAAGGTGTCCAGCCAGACTGCATTTGGTTCAATAGTGCTTTTCCACTGCCTGGGTGAGAAGTGTGCTGGAATATGGGACTTAAGTCCATCTTGTCTAACTTAGGTATATCTAAGGTAGGTCCTTAAAAACAATGTTATTTCAGAATTAAGATAGCATACTTGCATGTGCATAAGGAGTGAGGTTACAGCAAAAAGCAGTCCCTTCCCTCCTCTAAGCTGACCCAGAGTTTTAACTGGCCTCTGGCTTTCCCCAAGATCAGGAAGCTGAAAATGTGACTGAGAGCCAAGTCTCTCCCTTCTCCTATTTGATTTCTGTGCCCAAGCCACTGTGGACCTGACCCCAGGACCTTTCTGGCTCTAAAAATGGATATTGTACTGCCCAAGTGGCTTCGATAAAGTGCAGAATTGGAAATGCAGTGTTTGTAGTTGTAATGATTTGCAGAACAGGTGGGCCTTTGAAAACAGGGGAAAATTGGCTGCCATCACCTCAGTAGCTTCTCTATGTGGTCCAAAAAAAAGGAGAACTGATATCTCCTACTTGCTGCAGATTATTCACATCTAGCTAATGGGCGAAATTCCCACTGATGTAAACCAGATTAGCTCCACTGAAGTCAATGGAGCAATAGAGCTGAGCAGTTTCACGTGCTGGCTTAGGTTTTACTCTGTTATCTTTGAGCATGAGTAGAATAAAAATTGTAGCATTACAATTAAAGTCTTCCGTATGCTATGGATGATAATCCACGCCATTGTTTGCCCCTTTGGAGCTGAGAAAAGTTGTCTCAAGCTTACGAGCCTTAGATGTTTAAAGCAATTTTGACTGGATCAGAGGTTATAGCCTCTGCTTTTTAACATTCTGCTTTTATTTGCAGGCTATGAAGTGTAATAGTTCACCATTTTGGTTTAAGTATCACAATAAAAGTCAGTGAGATGGAACAGGCAATAAGCAGCCGTTTTACATCAGTGCTGCTGAGATGGAGTGCTTAAGTCTTCATTAACCTACAGAGGAAGGAGTTACAGAAAAGACACTTGAAATAAAATACCGGGGAAGAGGCTTGGATCTCTTCTGGATCTGCAGAGGCAGGCACATCAGAAGGCTGGTCTCTGGTGTGAGTGTCTCTTCATGTCTGTGCTGTCATGGAAAAAGTGGGAGGGTCAGGACAGCCCGCGCTGGTGGGGCAGGGGCAGGAGTGGCCGGCTGTGTCACTGCTGATCGGCACCAGGAGCTGAAGTGAGTGTGTGCCAGACAGGCTGTACTGCAGGGTTTTAATAACTCGGGGATGGCATTTCTGTAAGGTGCGCTTGCAGCATCTCTTTGTTCTTCATTAGTCCCTTTATTGGAATTACGAGACTGCTAGGTCTCCTTCTGACACATGGTATTCTGTTAACGGTCCACTTGTTTCTATGTACAGTCCAGGAGAAGGTGGGGAATACAGTGGTGGGTGGACAAATTTCAGATTTTTAGGTACCAGAACAGCACAAAAGTATGGCAAAGTCAGTTAGCTCAAGGCATGCTGCTAATACTTCTGAAATGTGTTGTTTCACTACTTTCCAAATATTTAGAGCATTCATAACATATATTCAGTAAACTTACAAAATCCTGCTTTAACTATTCACAGAAGATAATGCTTACTAAGAGGCAGACAACTGGGGAACTGAATATGAATCTGTAAGATTTGTTGGAGGTTCAGGTGAAATTATGTCTTACATTCAGCAATAGCACAGCTCATCACCCCTGGAAACATGGCCATGTTTTGACTGCACTTGATGCTAGAAGATGTAGGTCAGCTATGAAATAGTCATAAATAAATAAATAATATTTAAAAGTCTCCTTCTCGTTCCCTGGGCAAGTTGTTCCACAAGTTGTTGTGTAATGCTCCTGACACCCGGCTGAAATCTGGTCTGAAATCCCTTTCTCTTCCTTCAGACTGAGGCGGAAAAAGCTTGTGGCCCAGTTTTCTGGGCTAGTGTGTGGGTAACTGGCATAGAAATCTACCACAGGGCTGTGGCGTAGGGCTGTTGGATGGCACATGCCCAGCTGTGTCCCTGGAAGAGCCTTGATTCGCTACCAAGCCCCTCAGCTCAGTGAGTTGTGCCCATACCAGTGATGCTAACTGGTGATGGAGAAAAGGAGTGACTTGTGTATCACCCTGGGGAGTGCAATCAGTTGCAGTGAATTGTCTGTCCTGTGAGCAAGTACAGGGGAGCCAAAGGCAAAATGTAGCTCAAAGACTATATTTTGAAGGCAGGACTACCTGTGTCAAAGGCGAGGAAACGGGCATCACAAGCCTCTGGGTTTGTCAACTAATACATTTTTAGAATCATAGAATGGTTTGGGTTGGAAGGGACCTTTAAAGGTCGTCTAGTCCGATGCTCCTGGAATCAGCAGGGACATCTTCAAGTAGATCAGGTTGCTCAGAGCCCCATCCAACCTAGCCTTGAATGTTTCCAGGAACGAGGCATCTACCACCTCTCTGGGCAACCTGGTCCACTGTTTTACCACCCTCAATTTCTTCCTTCTGTCTAGTTTGAATCTACCTTCCTTTAGTTTAAAATCATTACCCCTCGTCCTGTCGCTACAGACTCTACTAAGAAGTCAGTCCCCATATTTTTTATAAGCCCTCTTTGAGTATTGCAAGCCTGCAGTAAGGTGTCCCCGAAGCCTTCTCTTCCCCAGGCTGAACAACCCCAGCTCTCCCAGCTGTTCCTTGTAGGAGAGGGGCTTCATTACTCTGATCATCTTCATGGCCCTCCTCTGGACCCGCTCCAATAGGTCCATGTCTTTCTTATACTTTACCTGCTCTCTGCTGGTGTCCTGTGTTAGACCTCAGACTCATTGCATGAACTTTCCCTACATCCCAGAATCAGAAGAGCCCAGCTTAGATGAAGATATCGCTGCTTTCTCTCCTCCTGAACTGAGTCTTCTCCCTGGTCCCGAAAGTGCAGCATCACAGCCCTGGCCTTACAAAACATACTTTTTGCTGCTTCTTTAAAAGGTCTCCTTCAGATCGCCTCTATTTACTTTTCAGTGTGATGAAGTTTGTATCCCTCGCCCGGGGAAACACAAAGTAGAAATGCTGAAAATCTACTGTTCTGACTTCTTGCTTGAAAGACATTATGCTGTTCAGGGGCAGAGCTTACTGTGCCACATGTGTGTCTCCTCCTTGCCATGGGTTTTGCAATGTATGAGTGCTTCCAACATCTTTTGCAATCTCTGCAGGATCTCTCTGTCTGCTGGGCTTCTGTTTGAAACCCAGTACAACTATTACAGACTTTCCAAAACACAGTCTCTGCCTGTGTTTGTGATTCACTTTCCCCTCATTCTCATCCTAGATTCATTCTTTTTCCAGGCAAATTAAACACCTCCTCCTGAACGCTGAATAGAGAATGATAATGTGCTGGTTTTCTTCCTAAGATAAAACTGAGAAGAAACAATACACAAGGAAAAAATCTCACTTAAAATAGACAGTTATACGTGTCTACTTCATTTATATTACTGCAGGAAAATACAAAAAAATTAATCAGCTCTAGGGTGAAAGACAGTGTTTAGAGTCCGTTCGGTTTCCAGCATTGCTACAGGCTTCTTAAGTCACTTACTTATGTGGAGAAATTCAAAGACACCTGCCTGTTATTTAAAGTCCTTCTTTTCTGTGGTGGTACACAGAAAATGGCTGGTTACAAATAATTTTGCTTTCAGTGAAATTAGACGTAGTAGTCTTCTGGAGTACATCTGCTTTGTCAATCTACATTGCCAAGTGGAGATTTGCAGCTAGGTGTAAATGAAGTGGAAGCAATATATTCACATCAGTGTATGTGAACCTGGGTTACTTACCGATACGGGAAGGCCATGCTGCATGGATATTCAAATCATGGCTTCAAGTCCCTCATCTTATGCAAGGGCAGAAAAGTACTTGATTTGCATGACAAAAGCAATATATTAATGATAAGGAAGATTTAGGATAAATACTTAAAAGACTGTGAAACATTTTGATGTTACCGCAATGATTACAATACAGTTAAGATAAATGGATGATTAGGAATAAGTAATAAAGTAAGTAAAAGTAGAGAAGTAAGTGCTTCATAAAGCTCTGCTGTTTGTTCGGAGAACAATGAGCTTTCCTGGTGTCCTAAGACTAGTATGTTGTGTGCAGTTTTAGTGGCTACCAAAATTCATGTGAGAAACTGAACAAATCACAAAGGTCGTACACAATTTTATATTTGTATATTTTGGCCTCTGAATTCCTGTGTGTGTCCTTGCCCTGAGAGGCGAGGATGTGCTAAAGCTGTGCTGGAGTCTGCCTGGTTTTGAGCATAGACTAAATGGAGCATTTTCAACTATCCAGCTAGTGACTCAGAGTAAATCTTGTATGCTTCTTGGAGACAGCATCTAAAATAAAAGTAGGTTTTTTCCTCTCTTTTTCTCCACGGCTGCTGTTGTCCTATAAGAAAGCTCTCTTTGTGTATTTAAACGTTGATGAACTCTTAAGTAAAGAATCAAAACAAACAGAAAAAAAAATAGTCCCCAGGAGTGTGTGCAGAGTGAGGGCTTCTCTGCCTTTGCACAGATTTTTTTTCCCCCTTCAAACAGCTATAAATCTTCATGATCTCTCTCCTTGTCCTCTGCCTCTGCTAGAGGCAAGTGAGCAGAAATTCAAGTATTCAACCCAGAGAGAGAGAAAAAATCCTGAAATAATCCCTATCTGCACCCCACCCCCCATTTACTCTCTCCCTTCTCCATGCAGCCATGCCAGTGCCAAGATGCTTCAGCACATGCAGGGATTTTATCTAATGCCTGATTAGATCCCTGCTATTTGCTTGCAGGACTTAAGCAAGTGAGAATTTTAGAATGGGCTGATCAAGGATGAATAGAAACCTCTTGTTATTCCCATCTCAATTTTCTGAATAACAGCATCTATTCTATCCATCAGGCTTTGGAAAGGGGATACCGCCTCTCTCAGAATCCTTCTTCGTTCCCCTAGTTTTTCCTCCAACTTGAAAAAGGATAAAATCCTTAAGAAGCGAGTAGCGATAGAAAATTGGCACCATCCAGTTTGTGCCTGGGAGTTCTCCTGTAGAGGTGATGGCACAGTGCATTCACTGGGAGTCTGCGTATCGTCACTGGGATGTTGCATTTATCCCACCCAGGGATGTGGCTGAGATATCCATGTGTTTCTCTCCACTCTCAGGCGCGTTGGCTGTATAAATCTGAGGCAAACACAGTACAAGAATGACGTATCTGGTACAAACCACACCTATAACTACAAGAATTATGATGTAAATAGAAACAAACAGTGACTGAATGAGCTTTTAAAATCTTCAAAACCTGAGACTCTAGCGGACTGGGACTATGTCATTTTGTTGTTTGTTTTTGTGAAAAGGTTACTCTCTCTCTCCCTCTGTAAAAGGTATTTTTATCATTGCCTTTTAAAGAACTGTAAGTTCAAACAAAATCAGCATGTTCTTCTCTTTAGCCTTGTTTGATTTTTCTATAGGAAGTGCAATGAGAGACAATATGTTATACAGAGACTTAAAAGGGCTAAAGTATTGTTATTTTTCCATCATATTAGACATCTATAGGACATCAAGACCTCACCTAAGTATTTATTTAGCAAAAAATTCTAAAGCTGTTTCAGTTTTTGGCATTTAGCACCTGGGGGCCTGGTGGTCGAGTCTCAGTGGTGGATTTGAACACACAGCAGGACTGATACAGGGGTGACTCCATATGGTCTCTAATGTAGTGATATAGAAATAAAAACTCCCTTACAAGTTGATGAGTACATTGTGTACATTTTAATCACCAGTTAGATGGTCTGTGCAGCGAGCACAGCCAGAATATCCTTACTGTTTTGCTATGAGAGAGCTCCTGTACCTTTAACCACGTGTGACAGTTCCTTAGCTACCGTGCCCCTCACCAGAGGTTCATTTTCTTCCCCTGGGACATCACTCAGAGTAATTGTCCCCAGTAATAATCAATAAATCCAAATTATCTTGAATAAAGCCAGATTTATTTAACACAGTATAACAAATAGAAAACCAGAAAGAAAATCCATGTAAATACAATTTAAGAAAAGAGACTTGTCGGAAACTATAGACTACATAGTAAGCACTCCAGCTGGCCAAGATACTTTACAACATTGTGTAGAGACCAGCTCATTAACTCTTTATACTTAGTAAAGTATACTTTTGACCTGGGAAGACGGCAGGCTGCACTGGACCTTCTTTTCTAAAAGACTCGTTCTTAAAAACAGTTACTTAGATATCTGCCTTGTTAACCTGCCCAGTAAATAAGAAGTACTAAAGATGGGTCAGTTCTTTAACTGGAAAGTCTTTTTGGATAATGCCAGTCTGGCACTGCTCATGGAAGTGCCTTAAAGGTTTTTTCTTTTTCTTCCCTCAGATGGGAGACCATCAGAATATTCTCTGAAATCATCTATTGGCCCTTCAGCCTTTGGACTTCAATGACACTAGGATCAAATTCATGCAAAACGATTTTTTTTTGCATCAGATTTCCTTCTCATAGCTTAGAAAATATAATGCCAGTCTTGTTTTTCCATCAGCTGTTTCTTATTTCCGTGTTCCTAGAAGACAGATTCTCAGAGGCTGCGATTTCAAAATGCCATTTTTCTTGGACTGTGGGCTTGCAGTTCTTCTTCACTATTTCTGTGGTGACAGAAGTTTCTCCTGCCTTCAGACCATGACTTCTGTTTCTCTTTCCCCTGAATGTCCCTTTATTTAGCTTTATTTGATTCTTCTCTATTAAGTGCAGTGAGAGCCTGCATCAATCAGAAACTTGAAAAGAATTTCGGTGAGAGGTTTTGGTGCATTTGTACTTTCTTTCGTTCTTTCATGGGCTGGGTATTTAGAGTCTAATTTGCAAAGCTTTCCATGTAAGGTGATGTGATGTCATTCTCAGAGTAACCTTAGTTGAAGTCCCAGAGATCAAGTGCTGTATAGAGGGCTTTGAAATTTCGATGGTTACTTAGTCAAAAAGGACTCTTCCAGCTTTGGTAGTGTAAATGTGAATTTTTTTCTTATAGCTTCCTGTAGTGTTCAAGCAAGTAATTTCATGAACTTTGGGAAACTGATTTTTGTTCATGTGCTTGTGCCTCCAGGTTGAGGTCCCATGTGGATTCTGTATTAAGGTATCAGTGCATGCTGCAACCTTTCTTCTGAAAACTTTTAGGACTGTAATAACTTTGAGAATCATGCCTCTGCCAAATACAGTTAAAATTAGCCAACTGTTTCAAAAGTTTACTGTGCTTATGCTCATGCCCAGAGCAGGAGTGTGTAAACCTTGTTGCCTCAGAGAACAGAACTACGAGGAAATTGGCCACTATAACTGAAATTGACAAAAGTATTCAGCATTTTTAACGGAGCAAATCAAGACTGTTCTTATCATCTTCTTGCTTTTTTGCAAAAAATCGTAGTGACCCACATCCTCGTATTTGTTTATGTCACTGAATGCAAGATTGTGATAAGTGAAGAAGTAGGCAGTGATGAAGTACACCCCAAAATAGCTGCAGATGCAGATAATTCCCCCTCTGAAAACCTCATTTAACCAGATTATTGTTCAGTTCTGCATGTGTGTATTTAGAATTTGTGGGCAGCTTTTAGCATGCCTACAATTCTCTACAGACACATTCCTTCTCACGCCTGACCTCCATTTTACATGATTTTAAGCTGTTTTCCTCTTAACGTGAAGTTATTCCCAATGCATTTCAACAACATGTTTAGCATGCCATTAATTTTTTTCCCTTCAAATTTCATTCCATCTGATAGCCTGGCAGCTCTGACTATAACCAGTTTCCGTCTTATTGCCAGTCCTTTAAAAGAGAGGAAGACGACATCTTCAGGATTTCATTACCTTTCTTATTTTCAATTGTGAATTTCCTACTTTGTCAAAAAAACACGGAGATTATTGTTCACAGTACACATCCCACTGACAGAGAGAGAAATAATAAATCCATAGTGCTCAAATTGAATCAAATGCTGTCATTGTGTTGCACATAATTGAGCATATTTTTAGAGTCCTCCTCTGTGGAGTTGTTTTATTTTTCTGAGGAGTCATCCTTTGTGCATGTTTTTTCTCTAGGGGCAGTGGGGAGGTGGGGTAGTGGTTGGCCACAACAGTGGTCCTGAAGCCAGAGCAAATGACTGGACCCAAAGATATGCAGAACATGACTAATTTTCTTAGAAAAGTCATCTACTCTCACTGTCTACCCAAGTCCCATAGATTCAGCAGAAAGACAGTTGACGGTATAGCTCAAAGGCCAATTGCCTCTCGGAGATGGAGTTTCAGCAAGTACTTCACTTCCAAGACCACGTGGTTCTGCACCATGAATGTGCACAAAAGCTCTGCTGAGCAGGACTGGGCTTCAGACTGGGCGTCAGATTTTCACAATTTACATTTTTCCTGCATTTTCTTTTCAGTCTGTGTATTTCTCGTACTTCAGCCTTGCATAGTGAGTTCCCCAATGGCCTGTACCAGCCCAGTTTCTGAAACATCATGCACACCAACATTACCAAAAGTCTGACACAGCCTTTGCTTCTTTGCTTAGTTTTTACTAACTTGTTGCAAGGAAGGTCTGGTCCCGTCTCTACACGCATATTCTGGTAGGTGTCAGTATCAGTGAAGACTTTAACAAACACTTTTATTGCTTGTTTTCCTTCCCCAATAAGTGGTGTAGTTTGTCCTGATGGCTCCCTTCCCATCTTTTAGTAGAGTTGCCGTTGGAAGTGGAGTCAGAAATGAAGTTTTATCTCATTAGGCACAGCTGAGATGCATTCAGTTATATAACTTCCACAGGAGATGTTGATTTATTGGAATCACACATGTCGGAGTGAAACAGTGAGTTTCCACTTAAATTTTTCATTTTTAGATGTTTCACAAGGATTTGCTTCAATTGCCAGAACCTCCCTTGTTTCTTGTTTTTAAATGAAGAGATTCTGACTTTTGTTCTGAAGTGATTCTTTGTATTTTTTAAATTGCTTTTCATTTTTAGAAGATTTTACGTGTTCATTGGCCAGATCCTGCAGTAGGGGAGACTTCTGTTTGTAAAAGTACTTGAAGAGAGTTGTTTTTATATTGTAGTCCTAGTTTTGGATAGGAAAATATTTCAAAGCTTGAAATCTGATGGCATGGAAAACGCTTTCCTTCCACTTCACTTTTGAATAACTGCCTCTGTTGAAATACTATTCTCCTTCTTTTTCTTTTTCCTAGTATCCATCAATAATTCATTACATTATTAGGAAGTGGATAAAGCTGGAATAAGTTGTTTAATATAGTATTTTCCAAATTCATATCAATGTGATCTTGAGTGTGTGGAATACAGAAGGTGATTAACATTTTTGTCAAGTAAATGAAGCAGATGAACTGTACAAAATATTCAGTAACGGATATATCTTTGGAAATGCAGCTTTCTGGCTCCCTGGACATGGTGCAACCCAAATCACTAAAACCCATAAACATACAGACCCAAACACTGTTCGATGTGGCTGCATACGGCTGGACTGTGAATTGCTAAATGATTGAAAGATTGTCCAGGAGTGATAGCTGCTTTTTTCCTGAAATATGAAGTGCAGCTTCTGATGTTGTACATCGCCATCTAAAGCAAACCAGTTTCTGCCCTCACACCATTCAACTCTCAAATATGGAGCAGGTTTTTTAATAGAGCTCCTGGCTGGATCCCCAATGTGGAAGTGCGTCTCTTTTAAGACCCATAGCCAGCAATGTTAATCAGCTAAGTAGAAGTTGTGCATGTGCTGAAATGCTTTGCTGACGGGGAAATGCAGGCTTAAACAGTTTACAACCTGTGGAGACCTAAACTGGGACCTGAACATGAAAACCACTGTAATATCCCTTTTCCCAGTTAATTTCCCCACCTTTCAGTCTTCATGGAGGAAGACTGCAAAATCTCCAAATCACACAGACTCTTCCCAGAAAGCTGATGAGACCACAGCCAGCACTCATGAACATCACCGGGAGCAGAGAGCAGATTGGAGTGCTTTCATGGGCATTAGGCATTGCAGAGGGAGCTAAGCTGAGACTGGTTACTTAACTTGAGGTCAAGTTTAATTGCTCCAAAGTAAGGCTATGGGCAGGAGGGTTTTAGTCAGCTTCTCTGCTGGAGCTATCAGAAAAGCAGACACAAACTCAGCTTATTTAAAACTGCCTTAGGATGTGTGATCTATAGGGCAGACATACCCACTTTCAAACACTTTGGCCATGGAAGTCCACTCCTGCTTGATCTATAGCAATGTGGAACAAGTAGCTATGTGACAAACCAAAATGTATTCCTTCGATGCTCTTTCCCCAGCTTATATGTTGTTATAATGGTATTAATAAGGATTAATGTAGGCTTGAAAGAATTAAGAAGGCATCCCATACGTTAGCCCTTCAGCAAAGCCATGTCTTATGTTTATCACATTTACAAACATTTCTCACCAAAAAAATAAGAAAAACCCAAAAAACCCTCCTGCAATCTCAGAGCTGGTGGCAGAGGATTTGTCCAGCTGAAGGGAGGTGGAGGACCCTGAAGACAAGCAGAGACGAGAGGGGCAGCTGAGCTCTGCTCCAGGGGCTAATGCTGCTTGAGCTGGGAACCGGCAGGGCTGGCTCAGCCCCGGTGCCAGCGCTGAGCTCTGACGCCCAATCCAGCTGGCAACAGGAGCTGCAGAAACACTGCCTTCTCGCTCAGCAGATCTGCTCTTAATTACCTGCCTGTAAATCAGGATTCATTTCATATGTCTGTGGAGCTGGACAGTATGTAGGCTACAGTACCTGCAAGTTGAATTTCTCCTCTGTGTGGATGCGCATGTTTCAGCTGCTATTCTGATCACCTTTTCTCACAAATTCTATATTTGGCTTCATGATGCAGATCTAAAATATTCTTGAGACAATAAGCTGGGTTCAAATACAATTTGTAGTGCAAACAAGAGTCTTTCAGCTGTAGCAGCATGGCAAAGACGCCAGTTTCCAGCTGCAGCATGAGGCCAGATGCTGCTCTGCAGTCCCCAGTGCTGAGGTACCAAAATGAGTAGGAATGCAATGGTGTGGTAGTCTGCCTATATGAGGAATAAGAATGAGGACAGTTTTTCTGAATGGAAGCAAAAATAAACCCCAAACCTGATAAACACATATTTTAAAAGGGCTGTGATAAGGCTGAGCTCTAGACATTAAAAGTCCCTGGCAAAATCAGCGACAAGTCAGAGGTGCTGATTCCAGCTGAAAACTCAAATGCTGACTGCTTTGGGGTCTTTATGTTCTCTTTAAGCTTTTTTCAGGGTTGTAGGATGGCATATTTTATTTCAGAAGAGCTGAATGTGAGGGCCCTATTTGGGTGCCTTTAGAAACGTGTTCAGATCAGAATATTACTTTCTTCTCTGTTACTTTCTGAACCCTCTCAAAAGAAACCCAAGCAACTTTCCACTCCAGACTTTATCCAGCTTTCGACTGCTGTATCCCTCCAGCAGCAGCCCTTTGGCTTCCATAAGGGATGAGTGGCCAGCTGTCTATCAAAAAAGAATGAGCCTCTGCCATCACTCTTCATTTCTAATTTACATCCAGTGGCACCTCCAGTTATATTCCTAATTTTTGGCTCCTAAGAGGGAAAGCTTTTCATACATTCATCGTTAAGCAGAATGAGCCAGTCCATCAAACACAAGAGAGCTCAGGGTAGGGGAGAGCAAGATCTAAGTCCACACCATTGTGTTCTAATTTCAGTTTGATAGTGTTAAAAAAGATCATCCTCTGTGAAACAAGGTCAACGCAACAGTAGCAGCCTGGCTGCAGAGCACTCCCATATGCCCAGCTATTAATCATCCCATTTCTCAAGTTGTACCAACCAGCTTAACTCTGGAAATATCATTAAGAAGAATCTAAGTGTTAAATTGCCAGGAATTTCCAGAATAAGGAGGGAAAGGAAAGAAGAACGAAAAGAGCAACCTTCTTTTTCTGAAAAAGTGGTTGTGTTTTTTTTTTTTTGTGCTCCAGCCAGATGGAATTAGGGCAATTGTTCACTTGCAAATGCCGTGGAGATTAATGAGGTCCAGAAGCAGAGCCATGAGAAAATAGAAATGTAAAAAAGTGAAGTTTCCAAAAATACAGCCACCACGATACCATAGGGATGGATCATTTTGAATGCTTCATCTCATAGCCTGACTGGGCAGGCTGCCTCACGTTCTTAGCTTATTAAAAACCCGAACCCTTTTTTTCACCCTCCTCGGCCAACCCCTGTGCAAACAGAACTCATGCTCACAGACTTGCATGCCTCTACCCAAAGAGTCACGGGCCCTAACTCTGCCAAATGTTTAAGAATACACTTTAACTAATCTAAATATTTTAGGCTGTTCTATTTGCATTTCTTTGGTGAGCTCACTTTGAATTAACTTGTGTAGAACTGACAAAGTGTTTTCTCAGTTTTATGAGAGAGGGAGGGAGCACTGGGAGACTGCGGTGATTAAACTGGAGACTCAGATGCAGATCAGGGCTTCCTGGCTCAGAACACTTAACTGAGGCACTGTGAACCCAGCAGAATATACAGGGACCTTTAACTCGCCCTACTGCGAGCACAGGCCCTTTGATTAGGTGCTTACAACTGACTGGTATGTCTGAAACTCCAGAGGGTGAAGTCCTTCTCATCTTCTTCTCCACAGTCAAAAAGAAACTTCCACTTGACTGTGACTTGCAAATCCAAGATTGCACTCTCAAACTTTATTCCTGCCTGTGTTGGGAAGGGCCAAGAGTGTTCAGCCACATGTCACATCTCAGCTTCCCAAAGCATGACAAGAGGATAAAAAGCTGCCTTGCAAATGACTTATGCCACACTCTTGCTTGCAAAGTGCTTTCACAGCAATGAAAATGGAGATGGTGTGCAAAAGAAAACAGTAGTGACACACCTGGTCATCGTCACCTCTCTGGAAAGGCATGAGAGATCTTGAACCTGTAAACTTGTACACACAATACAGCCCTGACATGAAATTTTAGGAGGCAATTGCTGCCCACTTGAAACTATCAACTACTTCAGAGGCTGTTAAGTCAAGCCACTGGTGCAAGAACATCTGCAGAAGAGTTACACAGGTTGTGGGTCCAGCTTTCTTACATACCCATGGTCAGTACAGTTTCTTAGTCTTAAAGTTGTGTGTGGAGAAGGAACAGGGGGAGGGGCTTAGAAATTAATACATTTATTTTTATGCCTTGTATCTTTTGGGTGTTGTTTGAAACAGTTCTTATTTTGATAGTAAATCCAAGACAGGCTTTATTAAAGCAGGAAATATTGTTTAAAAGCATTGCTTTAAACCATGGGATGTGGTCTGAACCTTGCTGTGTTAACAAAGCGTAGAGAGGAAAACTCATGAGGCAGCTACTGAAAAATTTCAATACTCCATGCATGGGACAGTTAAATTTAAAGCAGCTTAAATGACTTGTGTTTTACCTGCTGTTGCTGCCACACACAGATCTTGTCACTTTAAATCTTCATTTGGCAATTTTCTGTTCCGTAACTGTAGGGTATGTACTTGGATCCACAGAAGTATAATATTCTGACAGCTGTTTCCTTTGCTAGCGGTTTATTTAAGCACATTATTTGAAGCAATTTAGACCTCATTCAGAACTGCTTCAAAAACTTAGACTCATTTGTATCCCCGCTTGTCTGTCTGTCTGATACCGCTCTAGTCTTTAGAGCTTCTAGTTCACAGTATCATTTCAGCCATAGTTAATCAAACTCAAGGAGGAAAGGCATATGCTTTCAGGCTAGATTTCACCTTTATATGGGTGCCAGAAAATCTCTGGACATAGAAATAAGTAGAAAATGCTTCTGTTTCGAATAGCAGGAAGGTATCACTTTCATTTATAGGGGCTGCTTCAGAATGTGGATTATATGGAGCAAATTAACTGTTTTGAATGAAATATGATTTGGGTTTAAAGTTCTGTGGGAAATTCTTTTTCTCTGTGCACTAACCCCTGGAGTTCAGACACATGCTCTCAGAGCTGCAGGTATCCTCAAGTACCTGACCCCTGTTGAAAACAGTGGGAATTCAATTCTTCAACACAGTGAGTAAGGAGTTTTTTTGGAGTGAAATGATTTTACAGGAGAAGACGAAAAGAGAGATGTTATATACAAGGCATTGCAGTGGTTTGTGTGATGGGTGAGATGGCAAAGGTGTCCTCTGCCTTGCTGTATTTTCTGCCCAAGTACTGGGAGGCAGCAGAGTGCCTAAAGCTGGCTTCTGAGATGATACAGCATCCAAAAGTGGGGAAAGCAAGGCTGGCTTCAGGTGGTTATCGTAAATACGTGTGCCATTTGGTTGCTCTCACTGGTGTTAGGTCAATGAAAGAGTCAATTTAGTATGGACTCCTGCCCAAAGTTTCCTGAGGCCTGAATAAGCTTCACGTCTCGTTTGCTGTTTGAGCCTCTCCACTGTGCTGGGAGCCGACAGGAGATTTTGCAGGCAGTGGTGGACAGGGAATCATGGCAATGAAATCTTTTTGCCAGCTGGGCTGAAGCAGGGTCATGCCACATTTCCACCTTCACCACCCCGGAGCACTAAATGAGACAGGGAAGTCCAGACCAGTGCCTTGAAATCAGAGTTTCCCACCTGGTTCCTGCCCCCTGACAAAGCGCAGAAGCCAGGCGTCTGGCTGTGCATCCCTCCTGCACCCGCTGACCCAGCTGGCTGCACCGCCTGTGCCAGCCCTCCTGCCCAAACCTGCGTGTGCCGCAGGATGGGCTGACATCAGTCTTACTAATGTGGCTCAACAGCCAGAGATATCAATCTCCCAGAAGTAATTAAACTAACCAGATTTACGCAGGCATTCACCACATACTTTGGATTTTCCAGAGGGTTGCCAAGATGTGGGGCTGAGCTGTGCAGCGGGAGGGGCGGCAAGGGGATGGGAGGCTGGAGGTGGCAATCCCGAGCAGAGCATGGAGGAGATGTCTCTGCCTGCTGCCTCAAAGCCATGTCTACCTCTTCCCAGAGACTAGCAAAGGGCTGCGGTGTTTCGGGAGGGGCCCTGCCTCGCTGCAAATCCCTAGACAATCTTTGACTGGCGAACAGGTCTTTCCAGGTTACGGCTGCTCCTACCCTCCCTGTACTATCAGGCTGCATCTGATGTGGGAACTCTTCCTCAGTTATAAACTAATTTGTAGCGGGCAGCAGAGTGTTTGGTGGTTAGTGGAGGGAGGGTATTGAGGCATCCCTGGATCCACCAGCTGATTCAGATGTTTCAGCTGGCCCTCACAGCTCAGCTCAGAAGATTAAACCAGCTGATCTGCTGCTAATATCTAAACTAGCACATTTTAAAGTGGGTTTAAGTAGATCAAATCTACAGTTCAGCCACAATACACCGTGTGTGCTCAGTCATTTATTCAGAGCCACATCTTTCTCTTCGTAGTAATTTAACCAGACCCACTCCCGCAAGGAGACTAATTGCCTGGGTGAGGTGCGTGAGATTTAGCGGATGCTTCAAGTATCTGGGCAAGTCATTTTAAAAGTCTGATGACTCAGTTTATCCATCTGTTTAATGGGGCATTCCCTTTGTCTCAGTGCTGTTGAAAGGCATAATGAGTTCTAGGAGAGATGTTGGGCTGCAGGTATTCAGCGTCTCTCAGGGCTTGGTCATTAGGTCTTTATGAAGCCAGCCTTGCTCATGAAAGGAGAGGCAGAGACTTTCAAGAGTCCAGCAGGACTGCTCAGATGAGGAAGTGCTTTCAGCTGGAGAATTTGCTTTGAGAAGCACTTTGATGCTCTTTGGAGAGAAGCAGCTATAACATGAAAATTCTTGCCCTTGCCTATTTTAATGAAATACAACCAAGTTTGTTTTAGTGGGTTTTACTTCAAAATGTCCTTTTGTGTCTGAAGAAAACAAAGTGGCTTTGTCAGCTTTGCTTGTGAGGTAACAAAAGTATTACATTTGAAATAGAGCTGCAAAGGAGCGGTCTTATAATTTAGTGGCATTTGGTACCATTCAATAAAAGTTTCATCAGCCTAGCAGCAGTAGTGTTTGTGCCAGATGCAGATTTCTCCAACCCTGGAGACAAAAGACTCTGAAGAACGAAGTTCATGAAAATCAAGGCAAAAAAATCCCCTTACATGTCTCTGTTGTCACAATTGTACAAATGCAAAACAAGTGGGCAGCAGATGCTTGCCCTGGAGATGTGAGTTACTGCTCTCAGTTCTCCCATGAGCATGGGCAGCTCTGGTCTAACCCTCTGCATATGCTTCTTCAGTCTGTTTCTATTTTGCCTACTTGTATGATATGCACTACAGCAAAGGTCTGCTTTGTCTTGCTCATTTTGCATAGCTTTCCATAATGCCTGGCCCAGTTAGTCCTGGCCATGTCTGGAAGTGCTTGTCCTACTGCAGCACTAGTTTTCACCCTGGTGTTGGAAGATCAGATCATTGCAAATGGTTGGAGAGTGCTGTCAAAACAAGTGGACACCAGCTTGGTCCTTCAGCCAGAATTTTTGGGATCGCTGAACACCTTTGCTTTTAGTGCCCTTATGGGATAACATTTCTGTGCTTAATAATTACCAGGTATGAGACAAAGACAGTTTTCACAGGGGAAAAAAAAAAAGCAACACTAGCCTGGCATGGCTACTGAGCAACACAGCTTAATAAAAGGCAAGGAAAATCCTTCTTGGCACCTTCGTTCATTCACCCAGTTCCCCACCTGGCAGTAAATGTGTTCAGTTTGCAAAAGTCACTTTGTAGTTATGCTTTTTCCTTTGCTGTCTGCTAAATTTTATGCAATGATAGTCATTGTGCATTAAAGTTTCAAAGTCCTGAGGGCCAGTTCCAATCTCACAGGAGATGCCACCCAGTCTTTCCTGAATATTTTAATTCAGTTCCACATCTTGAACAATTCAGCACATGAGGGCTTGCAAGATCTCAGGTTTTATACTAGAAAGGGGAAGAAAACAAGTAGCGCCTTACATTGTTCGCACTCACCTACTAACTATGACGAAAAAGTTCATTCTTTCAGCATCTGAAATAGTATGATATAGCCTGGCCCCACCTGTTGGATTTTCTATTTCCCTGTTGCACGTCCACCTATTATGAAAGCAAGTAAGCGTGCATGCCCGTCTTTCTTTCCCCATTAGCCTCTTCATTTCTCATGGTCTTCCAATCTCTTCAGTTCAGGTGTACCAGCAGGTTAACATGCAGTGGCTTAATGACAAGCCCCCTTCTTCACCTAAGCTGTCTCCATATCCCCTGTGCTTCTGTGGTTGCTGGAACACAGTTCAGGATCCATTGCAAATTGTTTATTTTGTATGCTCTATCAGGCACTATTTTGTAAGGCCAGGATTAATCTGCTGCCCAGGCAGAGCACTGGAGAGGAAAACAAATACTCAGCTTCTGAATAGAAAGGTGACTGGGAGAGAGATTGTGAGAGTTCACTGAGCGTTACTGTTATGAAACATCTGTGCTGTTTTGCAGTGCAGACAACCAGAAAGAAATGACTCTCCCAGAATGAAGGCAGAGTGTAGAAGATATTTCTATATCCTTCAGACTCAGGACGTCGTATCTCAACCAATGATATGTCTTTGGGGATTTCCCTTTCTGACCATAATATCAAAGTTTAAAACAGACAAGAAAAATGCCTCTTTTAAAATGAGATCTATTTTGTGGGTTAAGAGAAAACCATTGAAAAATCGCAGATCATTCTGCCAAGCCTATGAATTACAAATAACAGGCATGCTGGCTCAAGAAAATCCTTATTTGCCAAGTGCTCACTGTCATCTTCTTTGTGATGTTTCTTGCAGGTGTCAAGCTGTGTGAGCTTAGCAGACACCACTGATTTTCATGGACAGGCTAATACCTTTCCTGAGAGACATCTTTACTCAAGAGACTGTTAGAAAAAAATGTGTCCTGTATATTCTCTGTCATAACTCATATTTCCAGGAAGGCTCAGGGAAGGACCCCGTGCTACGACTATTTTCTTCTTGAAGGCAGGACTAAGCACCATCCAGTGCTAAGATCTTTCAGCTTCTCTAAGACCCTGGCTTGTAGCATGCAGGGGTCTTCTTCTGAAGGACTATTTCCCTCTTCATCCTGAATGTACAGTCTCTCCTCCTCTCAGGCTGCCTGTTGGCTGTGCCGTGCTGCTGAGGGGACTCCTTCCTTATTTCAGAAGACCACAGCTGGACAGACGTCTGCCCTGTCTTCTGCAATATGTGACTACCACAAGCATCAGATTTTGTTCGCTCATGTTAGATTGAGAAGGATGGTTGTGGGCAGCTGGGGTTCTGCAGGTAAAGAGCAGCTGTCAGCAGTACCTATTTTTACATTTGTACCTGAATGCCTTTCAAGATCGCATCCTTCTACAAGTGGCTGGACTGGCCGCTGCTTACTGTGCCTCTCTTTTCTCCTAAACTGGGCTTCTTTTGCCCAAGCTTTCTGCGATATGCTGATGGACATAGTTACCTGGCTGACACATTCTCTCTGTTCTGCTGCATTACTTTCTCCTGCAGGGACTGCTGATGCAAGCAATTTCAGAGTGGGACGCTCTACAAGAAGAAATCTTGCACTTAAAAATACTCTGTTAACAACATTCAAAATATGATCCATTAATCAAAAGCATATTGCTAAAAAATACTCCCAGTGCTTCTTGTGTTAATTCCAATAAAGGATAAACTTTCATAGCAATCTGCAAGTCCAGTGAGTTTTCAGTAAAAATATACACAAACAAAAGAAAATCTATAACTTTTAAGTAATGTAATCGAAAGGATACATTTACAACTTGCCAAGTATATTTTGGGAAAGTTGTTAAACTAATGAATTCTGAGGAATGACACCATTTAAATTCAGCATGATAATAAGCACGGAGACATCCCTTGTTGATCTCAAATTCTTCCCACTGGGAGCCTTATTAAGCCTGGTAGTGAGTCTTAGAAAGTTTTTGCTAGGAATGGGCTGCTAAGACCAAAGGAATACTATGCCATTAGAGGTGGAAACAGGTAAAATATTGGTGATAAGCATGAACATTTTGAGTAAATTGGGAAATCTTGAAAAGAGTAAGTTCCTTTTGAAGGGCAAATCAGAGGAATTCTTAGCATTAAAATAGTCTTTGTTTCATGTTTTGTTCAGGCAGTCTAATAAATAGAGAAATCATATAACTTTAGTGACCAACCACACAGTTCACTGAAAAGCTCTTGAGGAGAGTCCTACTGTGATCATGTCACAACCAAGTGTGCATAATTTGTTTGCACCATTTCCTTACTGGAGAAATACTCATGAAAAGAGAAATCATTTAAAAAAAAAAAAGACCATGATATGTTCATGTTAAATCTGTAAGCAGGAAAAGAAAGAAGATACATTCCTCCGTAAGAAAAAGTTCATAATGAGTAATTCAACTTGCTATACTAGTTACTGCAAGTCCTGCCCTAGTTAGCCAGGCTGCAGAATGCGGAGTTCATAAAGGCTACTGCTCCGACAGAGAAGGAGAAAGAGTGTGATTTCAGCAGACTTACAAATATATCTCTCTATCTATATTTTAAACTTCATTAAGTGCAGTTAATAAAACTAAAAAAGCACATCCTTAGTATGCAGTACATGAGTGTTCCCATTATTTCAACTGTTTTTTCTTATGTTTAGAGTTAAGCAAATGCTTTTAACAATTTGCTAAATTTAGTCTTTGCTCCTTGGACTGGAAGTTACCTATGCATATGTACTGCCCAAACAGTCAAGAAATGATACAGGAAAAATCCCTGAAATTAGTAAGAGCTTGACCTGTCTGCATAATACTCATAGAAATAACCCTTTCGTCATCAAAGTGATTCTCAATGAAGCCTGGGAGGGTGTAATTTTCTCGGGGGCCATTGTGCATGTGATCCACAGCGCTGTCTCATCGAATAATCAAGCGCTATGCTGCTGCTGGGATGTGTCAAGTTACACAAAGAAAATTATGCTTCTTGTGTGTCCATAAAATGAGAGTTCAGGGGGACTTTTTTAGCACGGGCAGCATTAAAAAAAAAGAGGAAGAAAGATTTGTATCTTCAGATGTGCAGCTAAAAAAGAAAAAATCCTCTTCCTTTCACCTTAAATAACAATGATCACAAGCAGACAGAGGCTGCTGCGAAAAGAGCAGAAAGGAACTTAAATGCACAACTCCAAAACAGACAAAGGGTAATTACAAGTTAGACATGACATAGGTGAAGTGGCTTCTGCTTTTAAGGAAAACAAGACAGAGGAAAGCAGTGTGGTTATTTCTTTCACCTACCCAATCTCATCATAACTCCAAGCAAGGAGTGTCACAGAGGGATCATGGTTTGGCACAGTGACCCCAGTTGAGTAAGCTGCCAGAGAAAGTGCTTGTGTCCCGTTAGCATGGCGTGCTAAATGTTCAATAAGAGTGTCAAGTGCTTTGCTGAACTTGAGCGGTTTTACTAGTTTAAGCAGTGTTTGTTTAGAGCTAGATATTTTTAATACTGTTAGCTATTTACAGAGGTTTGCACCAGTAAAATGTGGTCATAGCTGTATGTGTGCTAATCTGGTCCTCACTATGGTCACTCTCAATTTACTCTACTTTTCACTTTAATATGAACAATATTTCATTTGTTGCTTTTAACTTCAGTTAGACTTTAAGCTCTTGGGTTAGGGTACTTGTATGTCATATCTGCTGGAGTCAATGGGAGTTTTACCACTGGTAGGGTGGTGGGAGAAGTAGAGTAGATCTTGGTGCTTCAGAAAATCTCCTCAACCAGTGCAAATAACTCAGCAACTTACTTCGGCAACGTTCAAATGTGTTTCGTTTTTGCCCCTTTTGAAGTTAATGGGAGTTGTGCCATTGCCTGAATCCAGGATTAAATGCTTGCATTTTTAAAAATCTCGGATTTAGGTCTTGTTCTCAGTGCACAGGGGGAGTCTCTTTGCCTAAAAATCTGCAACTTCGGTGTGTGTCAGATCATCTCAGTCTGCTGAGAAGCAGAGTTTGCTGCAGCCTGTGGCTTGAGAACCTGTCTCGTAAGGTCAAATCAGAGGTCACATTTCCAACTTCTAGTTGAAAAATCACTACAGCTGGGCAAATATTGCAAAGAGCATTTATCTAAGAGAGGCCACGTGTTTGCTTCGGTGATACTCGCTTTCTGCAAACATTCGCGTAAGCAACCTTTTGTTTGCACGGTAAAACAAAGCATTGTAAAGACCATACGCTAGTTACGTTCACTTGGCTGTTTTGAAAGGTCCTTCAAAGGTCTGGACAGTGAAGCTTGCATATGGACTAACAGAATAAAAATATTTGATTATCATGAAACTTCCTTGACCATCAGAAATGGGTAAAAAACTCTCAAAGTATTGCAGGACTTGTGATAGAACTATGACAGCTGATAACTAGATTTAGTATCTTTATGCTTTTTGATCTTTGTAAAATGAAGATAACACTTGCTTAATGCAAAAGAGCTGAATACAAGTATGAAATCACTTAAAACTTTGAGGTTCTCAGCTTTCGAACTGGTGAGGGCTACGTAATAGGTAGACAAAATAAAATCTTGATCAGTTAGTGGATAAGTTGTTCATAGAAAAAAAGAGAGGTATTAGGAAAGAAGTGGGGTTTGCCACTAATAGATTGCAATGCTCATGTCCAGAAGAGCAGACAAATCTGCTCACTGCACAACACTCACAATGACGTCTTCATCCTACCCTCGGAAACCTGTGTCCTCCTTTACCTGTGGGGCATTTTTGTGCTGTCACCTCACATCCTATTCTTAATCACCATTTTACAGAAAAGAAACAATCCCACCTGTCCTTTCTCCACCTCTTTACATTTTGATCCATTCTTGCATTTTCTACAATTTGCATTGTGCAGTGAGGAGTGTCCATTCACCTCCCTGTCTTTACCTCTGTCTCCTCATATGTGGTCTCCCTCTTCTTCTCTTACAGTTTTGTGCCCTTCAAGGATGTGCACACTTCACTCCCATCCCCCTCTCCGGTGGGTCACTGATGCGTGAACAAGCCCCCACCTCTGCTCGCTGTGGTACTCCTCTTCTCACCTCTCACTGTTACCCCATCTGTATCCATTTATCACCATTTTCCAACTTGTCTAACCTCAGTTACCGAGTCATTCTTTTTTGTAGCCATTTGAGAATTTCACTATCAATGCCAGACTTATTAACCCTAAGTCTTTTATGTAGTATTATATGGGGGAAAAAAAAAAAAAAAAAGCCTTGTGGAAGTCCAAGTCAATTATGTCTGCTGCTTCAGCCCTGTCAGCTCTCATCGTCACCTCCGCTCCAAGGAGTTAATCATATTTGCTGAGGATGACCTACTCTTCGTAAATGGATTCTGCTGACTGCCCTTGCTTAGCTTGCCATTGCAAGAGCCTGTATGGCATCTATAATCTTTCCCAGTACTAGGGGACATAGTATAATAATTCTCTAATTGTGCCATTCCTTCAGCTAGCTGCCCCCTTATACCATTACTTTTGTCACCAATGGGAACTTGAGAGTGATTTTTCCCCTAAAGGCCTCTACCAAAATGACAGTCTCTATAATAGGCACAAGCATACAGAGTAAGGTGATGGCTGATGAGCTGCTTAACTCCAGAGAGAAAGAGTGGAGAGAGTTTGCAGGCACCCGGGGTGAGTGAGAAGATGCTCATCCGTGTCCCTGCTGCAGGTGAGGAGCAGAGCTGGAAACAGAGCTGGGTTTTCTGAAGTCCTTGGGTCTTACCATGGCTCTGACTATTTTTATCTGGGAAAAAGCCCTGGCAGTCTCTTTGCAATGGTGTCCTCCAATACATGAGCAAAAGGTGCACAGCTGTATGTGTATCATTCGGGTATTTCTGTTAACAAAGGCTAATCAAGCAGCAGATTGGAAAAGCAGAACTGACACGTGATGAATGTACGATGGGGCAGAGGGTGATCGTATGTAATGAAATATGTCAATTCAAGTCATAATAAAAGCAAAGAACTGAAGGCCTGACAGGGAGAGTGGAATCCATCTTGGCTAGCACGAGCTGCCTGTGCTAGTGCCCAGAGGCTGGGCTGCGCCTGGCGTCAGGAGAAGGAGACACGAGTCCCTCGGGGATGACCCACCACGTGTCACAGGCACCGAGCTTAAGGTGATCTGTCCTCCAAAGAGAGCTGTCGTTCTCTTTTGATGAAGAAGAAGCTTTGGTGGCCGGTTTTTAGACATCTAATGTTAGGAGATGGTAGAGAAACTTTTTTAATTATGGGATTTGATGTAGTTAAATGATCCTTTGGCTTTCTAAGAATAGCTAAAAGTACCCCTTCTCCTCTCTACCCCATAGCACCATGCAGGACATGATCTGACCCCCAAGGCTCCTCAAGAGAAGACGACAACTGTTGCCTATGGATTATGATAATAGCACCAGAGAAGCTGGTAGAGTAAGCCTTGTATTCTTATTCCCAGGTTACCCACAGTCCCAGACTGTGGACGGAGGGCATGGGCCTGGGGAGCAGGGAATCCCTGCACCTACTCACCTACAGCATCCAGCAAACACCACAATCAACCTGCACCACAACTCCTACAATCAGCATCTCTCAGGTATCACTGAATACCTGCAGTCTGGAGTGTCATGTTGAAAATAGTTGAGGTTATTTTTTTAGACTACAGTATAAAAGGTGGGGGTTTTTTTAGTTATTATCTATGGTTATTTTTTAGAACTGCAGTAAAACACAGGTTACAGTACAGTGAGCTGTAACAGTACAGTCAGCAGTAACAGCTGTTTCAGCAGATTGAAAAGTCCTGCACATCAACGGAAACTAAGCTTAACCAAAAAAAAAAGGAAAAAAATGTGTCCTAAACATAATCCTTGCCGAGTGGGTTTGCACATCTTTGTCTTCAATGGAAAGCATTTTTATATCAAAACAGCCATTTTGACATAAGGGACTGTTAAGTGTCACTTCTCACTAGTTAGCTGTGAAATTGTCCTTAATATCTGCAGATATTTCTATTACCACGTAAATGTCACTCCACTAGCACAGCTTCTCTTGTATATCTGGACCTGAATCTAATTGTTGCATTCTGTGAGGAGCAGCATGATAATTAGATTCTCATTGTAAAAAGAGGAACGGTTCACTGTAATTCAAGGGATCAGATCCAAATGAGAAGTACTCTAATTTTATTGAAAGTGGCATGGATCCACCTGTTCCATGTTAGCTAAGAAGCTGAGAGCTCACCAGATCTTCAGAGGGTATGTGAAATTCAGGCTTCATAGCTTCTCTATATCTATTTATACAAATTAGAAGGTTTTATGTGAAAAAAGTTTCTGTTGGTTTTGGTATATGCTCAAATATGTCTCCTCTTCCCCACTCACAATAACTGACTTGTAAAACTTTTTTCTTTTTCTTCTTTTCCTCCCTCATTTCTCCATCTGTATGTAGTTAAATGTAGAAGCCATATGAAGTCTATGTTGCTTTCCTTGTGTTTTCACAGCAGACTCTTATTGCAAGGGAAGCTTCCATGAAGTGCCAGAGACCACGCACTGCATTAGTATCTGAGCAGGCAGTGTAAAAAATCAGATCTGATTCTGCCTGTGGAAGATAAATGAGCCAAAGTCCCCAATGCCCAAGATTTGGTCATCTCTTTATGAGTTCTGAAGTACCTATTAGCAGCTCTGATGAGTGCTAGGGGAGATGAAGTCTACCTTGAACAATGTTAGAAAGCTGAATCAAATCACTCAAAATCTCCCAGAGGGAGAAACAGCCTGAACTGGTTACAGACACTGTATCCTTTTCCTCTATTGCGTATAAGGTTTATATGAACACTCTGATGGTGAAGGAAAAAGTATGCATTTTTTTCAGCAAAATCTCCCAAGAATTTACTCATATCTGTAATAGCTACTTCTCCAGCAATTTTATGTGTATATTTAGTCAGTTTTCCTGACGCTTTCATCCCCACTCTGTGTCTTTTCTCCCACAAAGCGATGAACTTGAAAATGAAAATGAACTTTCCATTGCATGTGCTCCTTGGCTCTGCCAAGGCCAGTTCAAGGTGGCCCTGAGGGAATATTTTGGGACAGCAGTACGTATTTCCAAAGCACTACATGGTCAAGGAATGTGGATCCTGGCCTAGCGTGTGGGTTGCCAGACGCAGAAAAACGGCCACGCAATTAAAACAGAGTTACTGTGATTTAGCAAGTCATTGTGTGTAAGTGGAGCCACTGTAACTGCTTTTGGATTTGTTTTTAGCAAAGCAGGATTGCTTAAAATGCCCTCAAGCTTTCAGCTGGGTTGTTGCTTATTCCTAGCTAGAAATGCACTTGTCTTCATCCATAACAGACCCTAGAAGCCGTTTGCATAACTATGCTCCAAATTTCTCTGTGCAAGGCTCTTTAGAATTGGAGTCTGGCACTCTTAGAGTCTGTGGGGGGTTGGTATCTGTGTTTAGGATCAAAACCCAGATGATCAGAAACCAGGGCTCCCAGACATTTTTGCCAGACTTTGGCAGTGCTGGCTGTGGCAGAGGAGTGACAATGCAGAGGCAGAGACAGTCACCCCGCACCCTGCCTTAGGCTGCGCGTGGTTTTGGTGGGGCTGACACCTCTCCAGCGTTCCGTGCTGGAGGAGCCCTTGCTTAGACTGCTCATCTCTTCATTGCAGCACTGGGGAGACTGCAGAGAGTAACAAGGTCCCCCAGGCTCGAGCCCATGGACTCTGTGGGAGAAAGGAAGAACTGCTGCATGCTTTTTGGGGGAAGAAATGGAGCCACAGTGGCCCTGCAACCAGGCCACTGTCACCACAGTGGGGTCAGAGAAAAGGGATTCCTTTTTTCTGCAAGCAGTTGTCCCCATNGCTGTCCCCCTGCTTAATTTGACAGAATACGAGTGAGCTGGGAGGANCTGAAGTGTTTGCAGTTGCTGAAGATGTGGAGNTAACACTGGCATCCATGCCATGACTCTCTGTTTGCATCAGGGTGCTCCAAATCCAGCTGATTTGCTGGCAGATAATAACCCCCTCATCCCCCAGTACTACAGCTTGCGTAGTCACTCGAGGCCTTTCTTTAAAATCTTGGTCTGGGAGGATGCACTGAAATCCAGTTGAACGCAGTTCATTTTCTTTTAAATGCATTCAGTGGATGCTCTGAAGCACATTTTGATGCCAGATGTCTGTGCTGCTCGCACGCACCCAGGAAAGGCTTGTTACGCCATGGCAGAGCTTGGAGCAGGATTATTCATGGCTGATACTGATGGTTGGTAGCTGCTCCTGAAGCCTTGAACACCGCATAGCATCAGAGACTGTCACTGTCACTGTTTTCTTCTCTGCAGGGAGCTATGTAAGTAGTGTTCAGCCTAATTTAGAAGAAAAATGAGTTGGATTTGCAGCAAGAGTGACTTTTCTATAGTAACCAGTGAAGTGGTGCTCCAGGCAGCAGTGAGAAGATCTCATGTGGGGCTGTGTGTGGTGACTGTGGGGCGTGGGAGGAAAACTGTTGTATTTACTGGGCAGTCACAGAGTTGGTGATGGCAATACCTTGCGGCAGATCACTTGCCGGCAGATCAGACCCTGCTTTATGCCTCTGCCGTCAGGACTCTGCATCTGGGGACTTTTTTTTTTCCTTCTTTGCCAACTTCAGGATAGTCTTCAGTCTAAGAAGCATCACACTAAATCCCTTAGAGTGTCTTTGGGCTTCTTCATTGCTCAACATCTTCACAACAGGTGCTCGCTTGTGCTCTCTCTCTGGGCCAGTGTGGGACGTGTGACAAGTAAGTGCTGACACTGTAACACTGTGAGTCTATTTTGATCTGAAGCAAAAGAAACAGCCAATATAAAGAGATATCAGCATCAGAAGATATCAGCTTCGCCCTCTGTCCTTCTTCTGTAGTTTTGTGGCACAAACGGCCAGCACTGAGTAGAATTTCAAGTCCAGACCAAGAATTTCAGGGATATAAAATGATTTCATCTGAAAGTTTGGGTTCCTTACAGCTTTGCTTCCACTGTGGGAACAAAAAAAAACTTCAGAAGCACAAGGGGAAGCCAGAAAACCTTAGTTAAGCCCTAATGATTGCTGAAGGAAACCAGTAAAACAAAAGAGGAAACAAGTCCCAGCATAAACCTACCCACCTGCTCCCACCTGATGAGGTTACTTTGTGGGCTGTGGTTTTGAACATCTGTGATTTGCAAAGACCCCCTCCTCCTCCCACCCAAGGGGACATGGTGGCAGAGGTTTTGCTGTCTTTTTCAGGGCAGAGGGACTGCTTAGCAGGAAATTAATTTTCCCACTAGGCGTTAGCCAGGGGGAAAAACTGATCACAGAGTTTCCCACAACTGGGCCCATGCAAAACAAATAATGCAAACATCCGAAAACATCCAAAATCATGGTCCCTTCATGGCACCTGCTGACTGCACAGGATGTCAGCCTGAGCTGACGCCTCAGCTGTTTACTCCCATGGCAGGAGTTTTGAGGCTGTGTCAGATAGCCGCTGGTGAAAATCAGAACAGGGATGAAGCAATGGAGAGCAGAGGTAGCTCTGCTGCTGTGCAGGGCAGTACAGAGTGATGGGAGTCAGCTACACAAGCAGAAGGTAGCCGGTCCTATCCAGTTGGAGAATTGTGACCCCTTTTCTGGAGTGTATTGGTAATTAGCAGCTATAGTAATCAAGGATTGTTGTACTTGCCCCGGGACCAGATGGCCCTATCATGATGCAAAGAAATCTCAAGGGCATAAATTGTGCACTGCGTTACCTGCCCCAATGCTGTTCCATCCACTGCTCAGCCCTCACCACAGGAATCTCACTTGTCCGGAGGGGCTGATAGATACTTGCTGTAGGGTTCTCTTATTTTTCTTTCTCTGTCTGCATATGACTGAAGAGTGACAAAGGCAAGAAAGTGCTGTAGAGACTAGTCTAAACGTGTACTACGTAGGAAAGTGAGAGAGGGAAAAGGTTTATGGGTTGCAGTGGCAGATATCTAATCCTCTACAGCATTTTTCCATAGAACAGACACATGGGCTCTGTAAACTTTTGAGCTGCCTCAGACAGCTTTTATTAGACCTCCTTCACCTGCTTGGCTCATGCGTATTCCAGATGGTGGTGGCTTGAAGGATAGAGGGAGGTTACTAATTCTAAAGCCTGGTGTTGTGGGGTCCCACAATCCACCACTTTTGCATATTTTACTGCTGCTATGAGTTTCTCAGCACTGCTGCTGGGATCTTCATTAAATTGTGTACTCTGTATGTCTTTTCCCAGAGCATCCTTCTTATTCTAAGAGGAAGTCTTTAGAAGACATCTTCTGTACCTTCTTCATGAAAGCACATAGCATTTGCCTGTCTCTTCCATACTGTGGTTATCACAGCGTTTAGGCTCCCTGCGGGACAGAGCAGTGATAAGCAGCTGTTGCTCATCGTCCAGCAGCAAGCCCTCCCAAGATCGTAGTACAATAATGAGATCAGGTAGACCTCATTCATCCTGTGTTCTTGTAACTCTTCACAGTGTTATGCAAGCTTTGTTATCAGTAAGCTAATGCTGCAGATTTTGCAGGTAGACGATGCCTTAGGCATGATGCCAGCAGCAAAAGGATTTTAGTAAAGTAAATAAGTAAGCATCAAATACTGTTATCAACTGCTCTAAGTAAGAGTTACAGTCCTTTGGGCTCCACAGACACAGGCAACTGAATGCTCCATCAGGCTTTTACACCTGGATCTCCCAAAGAAAGGAGAATTAGTGGAAGAAATGCAGCTTACCTGACGTGCAAAGAGGCAGCTTTAGGGAAATTATTTCTCTGCTACATTATTAAGGCTACAAGTGCTTGTACTTGAAGCTTACAAATGTTAACAAAAGGCCTGAACAATAGGGTTTCATTGTTGCATTAAAAATCTTGCTTTCCTTTTATTTGCCCCTCCCTTCCCTCTCTCGCTCTTTCTGCCCTCTCTTTTTCCTTCTTTGTCTTTTACTTTTGGTCCGCTCTCTCTCATTTTTGTTGATAAACAGAGAAAGCAACAGCGCTAGAACAGTCAGTGCATTGTCAAGGTGCCTGCCTTAATCCCCTGAAGTCCCCGAGGAATAGTAGCACTGTGTTAAGTGGGCTTCAAAGGCAGAAGGTGGAATGAGGTGTGATAGGAAACCAGCTCTTACTAACTGGTTCACTTCAGGCTAGCTTTAAATAAATTGCAGCTCTGAGCTGCTTGGACGTTGACAAGAGGGCTGTGATACGTGTGGCTGCACTACAGAGAATTTCAGCCTTTTAAAGCAGGAATGGGGAGAACCTGAAACGACTTAAAGCTGTGAAATTGTAAAGCAAAAACAAAACAAGCCTCTCGGCATGGAGACTCCCTGGTCTTGTTGTTGTCCTGGCTCTTAACAAGGAATGCAGCATATGTTTTCTTATTTCAGCTTAGTTTTGGGACCTCACTGGCAGCAGCTTTGAGGAGTGCCATAGATGGACTTTCTCAGAAGAACTCAGGATAATGGGAGCTGAGTTCTGGAAAAAATACTATTTGGCACTAATTTGGGTGAATCTCTGGAAGAAAAAAAAATCTGAACCCCAGCTAGGTGCTGCGAAGTGAACATCTAAGTCCTGAAGTGCCAATTCAGCACTGCCAAAGCGGTATGTGGACCAGGTAAGGGTTCACTTAGGTCTCCTCATCACCTGACATTGCCACCATAGATGTTTCTGAGTATAAAATTGCACCAAATTTATCTGAGACACTAGTTGTGGAAGACCAGGGTGGAGACCTGATGACAGCTGTTGCCTGATTTTGTGTCCATTCAGACGAAGTCAAATCATAAATGTAGCTTATTCCCAGCAGACTCCTAACGGCATTGATCAGGCTCCTACTTTTCAGGTTTTTAGTTGGAGTTTGAGTATTACATTCTGTCTTCCTCCAAGCTGTTTTTCCACACATAATCACTGCCCATAGAGATGCAGATTGCTATTGATGTTATTATAATAGCTGGTCCACTGATATAAATCAACAGAGAGAGCAATGGGATAATGTAGATTTATATCACGTGAGGCTATAGTAGGCTTTTAAAGGCAAAGTCTTGAAAAGCTGAGGTGACTGTTGCAGAGTCTTTATTCATCAACAGCCACTACACATGAGGAGGTCTTGAATGGAGAATGTAGTTTTATTTGGTTAAATAATGTTGAAGTTTACAGGCCTGGCAGCTGGAATACCTTCATTTTTAATAAATTTGACTTAAAGAGATATTGATGTAGGTGAAGAGCTGTCCTCCTCTTAGGTAAAGATGGCTGGCTTGCCATTCAGCTGGGTGAGAAGTGTCCTACACTACATTTTCCTGGCTTTGCTTGGAGGAACATGGATGGTGTGGAATCGCTGAGAGCAGCTACACCCTCACCTGCTCCAACAAGATCAGCAGGAGCAGCTCTACCCACACCTTTCATACAAATGAAACCTGACCTTCAGCCTCCATCAGCATTTGTTCAGGATGAAATAGTATAATCCCCAAAGGAGGGGTAGCAACAATCAATTTGAATGGTGGTGGAAACGGCCTAAATTGCTACTACAGCTTGGAATGGAGGGAATATGGTTTTAGCTGTAAGACTGCTTTTCATTGCTCTGGTAGCATAAAGGGGCCTTGAAGTGAATACAGTCATAACTTATGCCTGCTCAAAAAATGATTGACATTCAAAATAGTGTAAAGACGCTATTTTGGGTGATTGGCAATCCAGTTTCTACATAGTGAAGAGCACCATGTCATTTGTGTACACTCATTTCTCCAGCCACGACTCTTCAGTTCTTTTGTCCCTTTAGAGAGGAGAAGAGGCCACTCTCAGCCAGCAATGGTCAGACTAAACCCCAGCAAACACAGACTCTGGGCACGAGGGGAAGGTCGAGGAGCAGAGCAGTGAGCTGAGTAAACACCACAGAAAAAATGCAAACCCCATAGTGGGCATTCCCACTGGATTTTCAGTAGATGTGGTGCTGCATACAGCACATCCGCTGCGCTTCCCATCATGGCTTGCCTCTCTCACATACAGGCCTTTGTGAACAAGGCCATGACTCAAAGTGAGGTAAAGCCACAGGAGGGTTCAATCATAGACCAGCAGAGCTAGCAAAAACAGGGGGAATCAGCAAATCGAGCACCAGCAGGCGAGAAGAGCATGCCTTCTGCATGGTCAGACACCATGGAAAGCTCAGGAGGCTTGGGCAGGTCTCCTTTCTTCTGCAGGGCTGGCCTTTTTCCACAGCTGCTCTTCACACATCCCTGCTTTGCCGCCCGGCTGTGCTGTGTGAAGGTTGCTGGGAGGTGGGAATGCAGCTTGTTCAGCAGCACCCACTTGTGCCATTCCTGAGCAAGACGGGGCAGGCAGGCACCTGGCCAGCAGAGCTGGCTGAAGGGACAAAGCCAAGTTTAGTTATGTGCCACTTGTGGTTCCGCAGAGGCTTGTGAGCTTTAGGGAGCGCGGGCAGCCGCAGCCAGCTCCTGGCCACCATCCTTTCCATGAGGCCCTCTCCTAAGGAAAGGGCAGGTCACCAGTGAAGTCAGCACAATCAGTCTGGCACGCCTGGGAGGTGCTGCATGTACCACACATGAGCAGACAGACTGCAGGTCAGGGATGCTCTGAACTGCGCCGTCGGAGAGATATGCAGAAAAGCCAGGCTGGTGGGGGACCAAGGTCCATGTCCTCTAACCCAGGCTTTGCAACCAAAACAACCACCACGACAGGGAAATAGGTTTGTGCTACCACTGCCCAGAAGCTCTCTCATATGCACTGACAGTCTGTCAGTGCCTCAGCTGTGTTGAGAGAAAGCACCTAGGTGACAGCTGTCACTCCCACTCCCACATGTAGATAGGGACACTTCATGACTCCATCACTTCAGATTTTAGCTTAATTTATGGGGAAAAGTGTCTTTCCACTTCCAAGTATTTTTGACAGAAAAATTAAACACCGGAACAAATTTCAGTCCAAGACTGGAAGACACCCCCCAAAATATCTTAAACAAAAAGTAACTTTGAATGGCAAAAAGTTCTGCATTTGATTCTGTTTTTTGGGGGAAAGAGGAAGGAAATATATCTCTATATCTATCAATATAGATCTCCATAGATAGATAGATAGATAGATAGACAGATAGATAGATAGATAGAGGCATAGACAAATTTTGTGCATCTACCAAAGATTCAACTAAACAACTGTGGCTGAATCTCTGCAGCTTAAAGGAGAAGTGTAGGTTGCAGTAATGTTGCCCAGCTCAGACCCGCAGCACTGCCCTGCTGGGATGAGCAAACCAAAGGAGAAGGTCAGAGCTGCAGACAAATGCTGGCAGGGGAGCGGGGAGGCTAAGGGATTCATCACGATCCCGTGAGTTCCAGTCTACGCTCTGCTCTGTTCCCAGGGAAATGCAGCTGCACATCATCCCACTCGGGTCGAACTGCAAGGTACAACCAATCCCAAATCCCATGTCCACATCTCAAGGCTGTACCCTGCTCACTGTCTCCTTTTAAAACACTGCATAAGTCCTGCTGCCGCAAAAGTGTGAGTGTTAATGACAGAGAAAAGCAGAGCCACAGAGCTGTTAGACCCCTCTGTGTTATCGATGGGGGTGTATCCTCCCTGCTTGCACCCTGCCAGGTGTCTTCACTGCCAGCTGGCAGAGCTCCATCCACCAGTGACGGCCTTGCTGTTATGCAGTAGGTGTTTCTGCCTGCCCAGCTAAAAGCTCCTAAGACAGTAGATGACCAAGACAGGAATAGCAAAACTGCGTCTCTGAGGTAGAGCCCTTGGTGAAATTCCCATTGAATTTGTGCTAACTGTTTCAAGTTTTCAATATCTTCTAAAAAAACAAAACAGGAAAGGACTCTTAGGATGGATGGATGGAAATCAAATATGCCACATGCCTCATTGACATTTAAAATACTACCTAATCTAATCTAAATATTCATACTTTGAGGTGAAAAAACTGATGAATGTACATACGATGACAGCTGCAATGCAGGGGACAGTGACCAACGCTGTGTCCGTGACGCTGGATGTATAAACTATATCCAAAGCAATTCCAGTTCAGGCAAATTGCAAGTGGATAATACAGTTTGCTCTTTGCAGCCCTTTCTAAGACTGCTTGTCTCCTGAAATCAAGTCATTAAGAAATACACTTCTGAAAGCCACAGAAGTATTTATCCACTTGAAAACGCACCTGAAATTTTACTTTGGATACAGGTTGACCCAGTTCACTGATGGAACTGCCTAGCTTGCTCCGCTGGTGGAGCAGGCTGCTTGGTTCCCATTGCCTTCACCAACTAGAGCTGTGAAGGGCCTTCTGCCTAAGAAGATCCATGCTTTGGTCCTTCTAGCTTTCACTGGTAGTGCAGGAAGAATGATCAAGCCTTTCTGACTGCAGATGAGTGATTGGTGCTGGATCTTAGGCGAGTTGTTGATGTCTCTCTTAACAGCTCAGATTGGGCAGGCCCCTACATCAATTGGCAGCATTACCGGCTTATGAATGGAGAACTTCTTGGAGGTTAATGGTGAGGCGTGCTGTGATCAGAGAAGAAGGCCTTCCTATCATTTGTCTGTTGAGCAACTACTGTATTTCATTGTCCAAGGTTTTAGTCTTGTTTTGAGAGGTTGATCCTTCTGCTATTCATGTCAGTGACAGTTTTGTCATGGTCTTGAATGAAGCCTGAGTCAGGACCAGAATTAACTTTAAATCAAGGGTCAGAGAATGTCATAAGAGATAAAGAACATGAATGGGAAAGAGAAAAAATGGTGTATTGGCTGGACATTTGCAGAACAGGTTTGTTTCGTGCTTCTGAAATTGCACAATTTTTACTTTGTGTAAACCACTGGTGATTTCCCATTTGGATGTATAAAATTTATTAGACAGTCCTTAAAAGCAGATTCAAAATTGACCACAGAGGTCTCTCTCCATTCATAATAAATCCATCTTTATTAAAAGTAAAGTGGTGGGGAAGGCAATCTTCCAGTGTCCATTTTCCGTTGTTTAGTTACTAGCCTAATTGGTAACAACTTGAGAGTTTAAGATTTATGACATAACAAAAATTAAAAATATCCTTTTCTGAGAAGATTGTTCTGGAGAGGACAATTACACAAATACAGTGTAAGCTTATTATCTTTCTTTTTCTTGTGCTATCTTCCCTCCTCTTCCTTTTCACACTACTACATTTCCTACATGTGTTCAGTGAAGCTGAAAATGATATTTTGATAATGGGCACACAATGAACGTTTAAGAGGGCTGGTTGACAAAGTGAGACTTTGTTAAGGAAAAGAGGATACAATGAATAGCTATAATGGAAGTCATTAATGAAGAGACTGCTTTTTTTTTCCTGAGGAAGGCTACATCTTAGTGCTTCTCAGGTTTCCTTCTCTATTTATACAACACTGTGGAGGTCAAACCTAAAGTTAGGTCTTTCCTGGTGATGTGTAATGAAACTTGGGTCACTAAAGAATTTGTTAAGCATTTTTTTAGCCTACATGTATTCTGCCTGAAAGAGATTCCACTTTCTTTTTCGTGGGTGACATTCTCCATTCTGCCTCTTTAAATAATTTGCAAATGAAAAATGAAATGAAATTATCAAAAAAGTCTGCATATCCATGGCTGCTATCATCTGTATTCCAGTAATATCTAGGGGTCTTGGTCTGGGACAGCACTGTCTAAAGAGCTGTATAGACGCATAAATACAGATGATTTCCATCTGCACAAGTTTACAATGTACTTTTATAAAAACTTTTTTTAAATTTTAAAACTACACTAAGGTTGTTTAAAACGACACTAAGGTTGTTTATCCTTATGATGTCAGGGAAGAGAGCTCTTCTTATGAAAACTCCTCTGAAAATTCAGAGTGCCATATCAATCAGAGAAAATCTAGGGGGTTTTATTGCAATAGTTGGTCAGAGCTGGCTGCTCCCAGCGGTGATACATCTGTTGCTTTCTCCTTTGTTAGTACAGGTTTTCCCAAGGGCAACAGCAGCAGCAACCCAGGCATCCTAGTACCAACTCGGCTTGGGGACCTTCACTATTGGGGTGTCAAAATCCAGCTCCAGCCACATTTATGAGAAACCTTGAAGCTTCTGGGAATGTTCATAGCTAGACTTGCTTTACTCTCCCCTTCCATGTAGAGTAGTTGTATTAAAATACTGCCCAAGCGGCTGTGCAGTGTATGTACTGTGTGTTTCTGTGTCTGTGATGAAGGAGCATACCATGAAGTAAGCAAGTATTAATTTTCCTGCTGAGTGCTGGTGGATTGCGAGTCTGGTGAGCAGGTGCAGGGCAGGGAGGGGAAGAGAGGGAAAGTTTTCTCCTTCAGCAGCAGCAAAGTAGTAGCAGCTTTTTAGCTTATTGCTGAAATGCTGCTCACTAGAATAGCATGCAAAGGAAACCCACGCTTCAATATCTCCATTTCCTTAATGACGGAGAAATCCTGAGAAGAGTTATTCAGTGTCCACATCCTTCCTTTTGTGTGCATCCTGTCCGCAGCAAAGGAGGCTTCTTAATGAAACAAGTCTTTTTTCTTTCTCTCTTTTTTTTTTCTTGTCCCCTCTTTCCCTCTACACTGCAGGTTGTAATTGACCTCTTCTGTCTGCCCAAAGAGGATGAGGAAGAGGCACACCTTGCTCCACAGCCCATTAAAGTTCAGAAATGCCATTCCAGAGGGCCAGCACCCTATACCTTAGAAATTTAGCATCTGGATTGTCAGTGTAGGACATTACATGTGACTCTGATATGCTTTTCACATCAGGGTCAATGAAGATGACATTATTTGTTTACTGCCATGTCTATTAAGGAGAATGAATTTCCTCAGTTTCCCCTAGGTACGTCAGGACTCAAATCCACTGACTCCAGAGAAGGTCTATTGCTGTAGCAAAGGGCTGTGCTATCTCTTCTCTTCTAGTAGTATTTTCCCCAGTTTCTCTTTCTGTATCTAGTCAACACCATCCATTTTGTGATATAGGGCCATTTTACGTGAAGTACTCATTAAATAGCATGAGATGGTTCTTCTCTCAGAAAGGTTACAGAAAGCCTCCTGGATCAGCACTGGAAGCAGTGTTTGGTTCAGCTCTATTTCTCCCCTCCTTTTACACATGGTTTCTGTCATGCTATTCTGTCTTTTTGTTCATGTAAACACAGATTTAATGAGCAGAGTCCTTAGTTCTGCCACAGTCAGAGCTGCTGAGAACTGATTCCAGATTATACTACTCCAGCCTTTTCCATCCAAGGCCCAGGAAAATCAATAATCTATGAAGTGTTCAGTTAATTTTACCAGCTTAATGCTGCTGAAACATTTTCTGTATAGAAGAGATTCTTTATTGGGTTTTTTGGGACAGAAGCTGTCCACATTGACACAACAGGAGTAAGGCAATATGTAGACTACAGGGAGGGAAAAATGATTTTTTTTTTTTAAGTGCTAGATTCGGGATATTTTCCACACTGAGACGTAAGGTCATGGCTTTTTAAAGAGCAGAGTGGTCAAGATCTTTTCATAAATCCACCCACTGCATCTAATTAAATAGCTTCAAAAGATGAGAAGAGTTATAAGAACCAATAACCACTTGAACAGAGAAGATGTTGAAAAAAAGAAAAGTTGCTGATCTTCAATAAGCAGGCTCTTTTTTTATTTTTAACATAATGCTATATTACTACATATGGTTACACATGCAACGCTGGGGAGCTAGCTCTGAAAACAGTTCTTTTACTAGCTTTTAATAACACCAGATGTCTATGTGGTGAGAGGGAGGAAAGGACTGCTGTCGAACTGGGAATTGGACCCTGTGGACTAGTCGAGCCCCAAAGCTGTAGCAAAGTCTCTTCCCTTCATACAATACCACCTGTATTACTAACTTGCATCTAGAAATGGAAGATGCTCTGGGTTTTCAGATATCATAATTCCCTAGCCATCTGTTTGATTTGAGGCTCACATCATGATACTGCTGCTTATGCCACATTAACTGTTAAGCCATTACACAAATAATGTAACAAAACCACTCTGCTTTCTGTTGTTGTTGGTCTTTTTCTCTGAAATAGCTAAACACAAGTACTTTGTTGTTCCATCTCAGCAAAAGACACCAGATGGGCTTGAGAGCCAGAGTGTGGACTTATTCTCATGATCTCACCAGGCCAGGGGAGAAACCATGTTCATGTGCTTGTCCGCCTGCAGGGACATTGTCACAGAAGTCAATCATAGAGTCATAGAATCATTAAGGTTGGAGAAGACCTCAGTGTAGTAGAAACTCATCCATATGTCTTCATAATAATACAGTATTATGTGCTACTCCAAAGTGTAATTATGTTGTGAATAAACCTGACTTCCTACCTGCTGTGGAAGCTGATGCTGACGATTACCACAGTCAGAAACAGCACAGCCTGTGAAGCACGATCACAAAATAGCTGCCATAGCCTAATCACTCTCCTCATTCATTTTTTCTGTTCCGGAAGGGCTGATAAAACCCAAACGTGCCTATGCAGGAACTTCCACTGCGCTCAGGAGCCCTTCTTTCCCTGGCTGAGTGTGGGAGCTGGGATGTGGCCTGTTACAACAAAATGGCTTACTGGGAGATCCTCATTTTGGCAATGTTCGTGAGGCTGGTATCCCAGAGTGAGGAAAAGCAGCATACTGGCCTGAGGGACCTGCCACTGGAGGACCCTGTTTCCACAGAAAAATGAGTAATCTCATAGATTTAACAGCTTTTGATGTGGGGTTTTTAAAGACATCATTGAGAGTTATACCATCTATTTACACAGCTGTTGAAGGGAATTAGGACCCAAACTCTTTTTAGATGTATTCCAAAATCACAGTTTCAGTATTCAACAGTAGGTACCAAACCCAAACATTTACCAGTTCACCCACTGCCATAGCTTTCATACGTCAGAAACAAAACTCTAGACAACACTAACAGGGTGCTCTGGCCACATAAGGGCAATGATACTTAGGGCTTTTTCACTGCATCCTAAAAGCCAAGGCAAGGAAGGATCCCTGCTATGCCACCACGGCAGCTGAGCTGAGATCCTAGTGATGGGAAATGAGTGTGACTCAGAGCATGTGCCGCTTGAAGCATGCTGGTGAGACACAACCTCCCTCTAGCCGCTCTGCTGGGAGCCCACATCGCTCACAACTGAGGCACCTTGGAGAGATGTATGGAGTTAAACGTTAAGTCCCCCAGCACCTACTCCCTTCCCCAGAAGCACATGGCCAGTGTCAGGTGTTTGACAGCAGGACAAAGTGTCTTCCAGACTGGGAGAGCGGAGGAGCAGCTCAGCTGTCAGAGATGCTAGTACTGATCTGTATGTTGGTTTTAGTGTCAAAAGACTGTGAGTGGTTGAATACCCTTTATGCTTTCCTCTGCTTTCTACTGAAGGTTGCATTCCTGACAATCTGGTGCCCATGGGAGGGGAGAAAACATGGGTGGACACAGTTGTGATCAGAATTGTGGGACAGGCTGTGAGTGGACCAAGTGGTGCACCGCTGCAAAGGGATGCTGCTTATTTCTCCTGGTAAACTCAATCTGCATAAAGAAGAATGGTTTCTGTGCACCTCATACTTTTCCCTCTCATTCTATGGAGGAGGATGTGGCCTAGAAACCTCTGATACACACCATGTGTGAAAGGGTGTGCACCAGTGCCGCTGTGTGAGTCACGAAATAAAATGTTGTCAACAGCGGTGCACAACGGATGCTGCACTGTTTAGCTGTGGTCCATCAGAGGGTGAAAGGTGGACAGATACCAAAAACGCTTATGTGCACTCATGCCTGTTGAGCTGGTTTGTGTGCTTCCAGCGGGCTGTCACAGCCTGCCAGACCTGCCAGCTATTTATCACACATTCTCTCCCTCTGGCACTGCCAGCATCCACAATCACCCACCTAACCCATCAGTGGGTTTGGTTTGCTTCTTCCAAAAGGCTGTGAGGCCCGTAGAACAAAGAATCATGAGAAACACTGAACGGGAAACTGGTTTCTCAAGTTTTAAAAATCTGGAAACCCACCTTTTCCAGTTCAGATCATTATTTTGTAGCTACTTGGGAAACCAGTGCTCACACTGTCAGGGACTTTTCGAGTGACAAAGCACAACGTCAGAGCTCCTCTAGGATGTGGATGGAAATAGGCTAGTGCAAGCCATGTGTAAAGTACGTGCAAGAAGCTTTCATACACGGACAGGAGGGACTGAGTTAGAATTAAAATGCATGGAAACGTTGTCAGATGTATGGTGCCTCCTACACTTCTTCATGGGTTGCTGCCTGCTCCCAGGACCAGACTGTTCATTCCTTCTGACAGAACTTAAATTACAAGGAGAATAGATGAATGCAGAACAGTAAAAGCACATGGAGGTAGAACAGGGGACATCCTCAAGCCCCTCATATCTCAATCATATGCCTTTTGGAACCAGGGGCTTTTCGGCCTAGGGGAGAAGCCAAACACCTATCCATCAGAAATTTTAATTTTTGCTCTTGTGCTCTACTGTGCTGTAAAAGTATAAAAAGCAGATGCCTTTGGAAGCCACTATTTTGGGGGGGGGGAAGAGGGTGATGATGACACTTCTGCACTTTTTCAGATTGTGTACTTTTTATCCCCCTGCACAGTTCGCAAACAACAGGCTATAAAATACAGAAGAGCAGTCCTTAGACGTAATAAATAGAATATGGATTCGATCCAGCATTTTAAGAAAAGATAGTTCCACTTACTGCAATGGAGAACAACGATGCCAGGATGAGATACAAATAGCTGTAATAATTCCTGTGTTTTTAAGACTTTAGCAGAGAATAATCATAAATCAGGCTTTGGAAAACTCGGTATTTTTACCCACAGAAAACTATTCCTTGGTAGCAAGTAGACCTGAAGGGTGATCACACAGCCAGGGTTTCATTTATAAAGTGACTGTCAAATTTGAGTCTACAGCCTTTTACACATACCATCTGCAATCACATCTTCTCCAGTCTGTCTCTCTGTTTGAGGAAGCAATTGCACAGAAATATTGTGACTTATCCCTGTTGTGTGGAGAGCCTGCACCTGTCATTTTATCTTGTTCACTTTGATCCCTTCTGTTTATCACTGGCTTGGGATGAAGGCTCATCCTTAGCTGTGCATTTCTTAGAGCTGTTGCTTGGACTGGCATCCAAGGGAGGGAGGCAGAGCTTCTATTCTCCATTGCTCTGCAGCTGGTTTAGTCATTTCTACCAGTGCAAAATGGACGCGAACCGCGACTCAGGCAGCGCGGTGAATGGTTATACAAGGTGCATTGGCAATGGAGAACGAGACGCTGGGAGTATTGATTTAGCAGACCATGACTGGGTTTTCATTGTTTCTTTTAGAAATGTTCACAAAGTTTGGTGCCAAAGGCAAAAATAAACAAATTTATCATCCAACGGTGGAAGGGAAAAAATATCACCACTCTGGAAATTCAGTTCTACAGGTTTTTGTAATACTAAACATAAAGGGATAAAGGAAGCAATATTCATTTTATTCCTTGCTATGGTGGTGGACGTATATTAGCTACTGGGAGCCTCAAAGCACTACTTAAGGGATTACAAACTCTGTACATGCATCTCAGCAGTCACTAAACTATTGCCACCTCTAGGCTGAAGTAAGGCAGTCATTAACATGGCATTGAATACTAACTGGGATTTTCTGGCAATTATTTTAAATTGAAAAATGTCAGCTGATGGAAATCACAGGTGGTAATCTGAATGTCTTACTTCGGGAGGGGAAGTGAATTAAAAAAGAATAGTATTTTTGCTTTCAAATTTACTGTGACACAATAAAAAGGAAGCATGTTGAAATTAAAAGAAAATATTTTAAATTTATGCACCAAAAATATTAAAGAATGAAAGTTTAGAAAAATTATTTGGTTGATATGATCTGAATCCTTCTAAGTTTCAGATTTCTCCCTTTCACTTAGTATTAGGATGGGAAAACTCTGAACTGAGAATTGCTTGTGAATTGGAAAAACTGTTTCCTGCCCACCTCTCTTGGCAAACCACTATGTTTCTGTTTTGCTGCTGAAAAAGCAACAGGCAATGGCTGGGTCAGTGTAGCTCTTCTAGCGAATGAGAAATCCTCCCAGGATATACATTTGTTCAGTAGCACGTTCATGGCCATGGGAATGTTTTGAAAGGTGAGGTTTCTGTAATAACTCCTGTGGCTTCTTCACCGTGGGAAGGTAAGCAAGAGATAAACATGCCCTCTTAGTCCATTTCCACATTTGTGTTTGCTCTTCTGCAGGAGGAAAACATTAGTCTGACTGGTTTTCAAATGGAAAATGGCCATAATGTTGCAGCCGTGCAGCCACTTCATGTGGCTGTGGGGACTTGCAGCGCACTGTGGTTTTGGGTGCGCTTTACCTTCCACAATATCTTGGGTGTCTCTTTGCCCTCCTCCCCTATGAGGAAGGAGAAATCCTAAGAAAATACAAATCCAAACGCATGCCAAAACGTCTTTTCTGACAAAGTCTAGAGAACCCATGGAAAAGTGTGTTCAAAGGAGGTAGCCTCAAACCAGAAATGTGTCTTGACTATCTGCAGGAGAAGGCTGAACTCAGATGTTGGGATTGGTGCTGAGAAGACCTCAGCAAACCTATTATTTCTAGCCCTAGAGCTCCTTTGGAACCAAACCCAAACATCTCTGCCCCTTGCTCTGAAACGACTGAACGAGGACCATCTTTGCACTTACCTATTCATCATGCTATGATGGAAACAGTTCTCACTAGTACAGTATTAATATGCTTCACAGCTCCCTTTAGGAAAAGGTGAGCAAAGCGTTGGCACTTGCATTGAGTTCTGATCCAGCACCTAGCACTGCAATAAGCAAAGGCAATGACCACAGCCGTCTTGGGAAAGGAACAGATATATAAGCATATAAAAAAAAATAATGTAGTTCTTTTTGGAGAGGAAGAAACTCTACTGGGAGCAGCTTAACACATCCCTTTGAGCTCTCTAGTCTCGTTAAAGAGACTGAAGAGACACGACTTGCTCTTCTGGTCTGGGAAGGTCATCTCTCCTTGAGGAGATGACCTACCTAATGTCAAATACCTCCAGAACCTGATGTGTAAATTTTGAGAGTTCTGATTCTAGGCTTGATCCTCAGATTTTAAGTCATTTGCCAAAGACACAATTCCGATCTGTTGATTTGTAGACCAGGGCCAGAAATGCACTTTCTCTCTGGCAAGGATGTTCTAAGTTAGCTCATGTTTGCAAGACACTCAGGAGAGGGGGACCTGCAGAGCGCAGAGAAACCCAGGTGAGGAAGGGCTCCCTTCTTCAAACAGAGCGTGACACCAGCACACCGACGCGGCTAGCTCAGAAATCGGGGCAGTTTAGCCAGTTCACTCGTCTGACTGCTCATCATATCAGGGGAGAGCTGTACCAGGAGATGAAAGCAAGCAGCGCTTTATCGGATGGTTTAATTTCTCATTACCCAGAATCAGTTCATGCAGTGTCTTTGTTCTCCCTCTGCCCCCACAAGTGCAGAAAGAATCAATCCCAGAAATATTTAGAATTAAGAAGGGACTTATTTTTTCTCTCTCTTGCCATCCCAGGCTTTCAGACAGGGAGGGAAAGGAAGGGGGGGTGCAGGGTGTCAACAACAATAAGCAGGAGGGGAAAAGATGCCTGGCACTCAGAGAGTTCAGGCTGGGACAGTTTGATCTCTCCCAGAGCACTCTCAGTGCTTGAAGATCACTACTTTTGACACGTTCTCTGGCTGCTGAATGAGAGGATTTACTTGGGTGAAATTTAGGCCCGAGGGGGACATGAAAATCATATTCATAATTTGAAGTGACATGTGATTCAGGATTAAAAAGCTGGCTGGCAGAGAAAAGAGCTGAGGTTATCCTTTTGAGTTGTGCTAATGCAGAAAACTGTGTTTTTAATCCTGTTTTAAAAAGGCCTAGAAGGTTTCCAGCTGGGGCAGTTAGAATATAAAGGAGCAGTAAAGATGAGGAATCCCTTTTTAGAAAGGAGGAAAAAAAACTCCAAAACAACAACAAAAGATCAAGTTCGCCTTTTGTTTTTGTCTGATATTAAGTGGTTGAAAGACAATGTAGGAGATTTTTTTAACAACTCTTCCTTTGTCTGACTCCTTCAAACACCGCATGCAGCAGAGCAGGTCGGTGGAACAGGCAGAGGTGACTGCTACAGGAGACACTGGGCTAAGGAGAGGGCTCCTAAGGACTGGGATTTCAGATCTCAATTTGTGCATTTCTCTGGGGCACTGTGGTTCCAGCAGTAGCTTTTCCCTTTCCGTCACTGCCCAGGAACTCCTTGTCCCTTGTACTGAGCACAGAGCAGAAAGGTGCCCCCCATCCCACTGAGTTTAGGGTTGCATAGTTAATCTCTGCTCCTTTGCATGTTATTTTTCCTGAGAGGCTCTTAACTGCAGCAAAAGAGTGTGTTGACATCACTGTTTATTGTGCTTATTATACTAATTTTAAGTTTTTAGTTGATGTTCCTCTAGATCCTTATTTTTATTTTTTTGTCTACCATTTAACTCTCCTTCCTTGCTTTCTGACAATATTAAATGACTTTTTTCATTAGAGTAACTTTCAGTACTATGGGGCAAGAGCTTACTTTTCAGTATAGCTGCTTAAAACAAAGTAAATAATGGTCCATATTTCCAGGAGTATCTTAAAACATGACATACTGGAAGTTAGTTAAATGCGTCTCAGAAGTAATGTGCAGAATGAACAGCAAATTGCACAATCACCAATTAACATGTTAAAAATGTGGTTTTCCATATTTACCTCAATAGTTTCTGAACTACTTAGGTTATTTCTTCTGTAATTTTGCAAAATTGCATTTCACAAAGGAAAGTTTATGGTTGGCTGAAAACTTCTGTTTTGATATACTTGAGTTGATCTGGGTGAGATATTTTTTGACCTTTCTATCGTTTACATGTCTCACATGAGATCCACGTTTCAACTTCCCTGTCCCTCAAGATAGAATGACTTCCTGCTCTTCCCTTCCTCCCTCTGGAAAACTCACGGAGGGCAAAAAGAAATGATCCCATTCTAGCAGAAGACAAGGAGTGCTCTTCTATGTATTGACTTTGGGTTTGGGGAAAGCTCTGCATCATCAGGGTACTATTATTAATCTAATAGCCTATATATAGAATTTAAGTGTGCCATCATATGAGGATCCTATAGAATTCAGTAGTTTATTCCATTCCATTTTCATGACTAAAAATGAATACTTACTATTTTTATCTCTTGCTCAGCCTGTTGAGGCAATATTGTCAAGGCGGGCACGCAGCCTCTCTCTCCAGCATCTTCAGTGGACGCTGAACTCCCATGGTGTAGACTTGTTCAAATCCTCCTGATAAATACGAAACTGAAGGAAAATGAAAAGAGGAGGGACTGCAGGGACCTAACCTGAAGATATGATCTGGCCTATAAAATCCTTTACCGAAGAGCAAGGTTTGCTGGATGCTTCCATCACCATTTCTAGCTTTCAGGATTAGCAGTCGAGGCAGAGGGAAACCACACCAAAACCTAAACCTCAGTCCCAGCAGATTTTGTTTGTAACCTAAATACATCTGATACTGGATCATTAAGAGACCATAAACATAAAACCCAATGATGCTTTTTTTTACTGAGACACTTTTCGGGGTAGAAGAGCACTTCCAGTGTGACAGATCTGGCTGCAGTCCAGTGGACGACAGTTCTCTGGGGAGTTTCATTACCATTGCTGGGTACACAAAGAGTACATGGTGCATACTGTATGTAATCAGGGAAGCAACTTCTCCCTTAGGTTCTTAATAGAGTTTCCTGCCTTAACAGCTTTACTGGTAATTTTTGTTTGTTTTCTTGCTTCAAGTGTTGGCATATCACAAACTCGATGTATTTCCCAATTGCTGTCTGCATTGCTGTCTCCAAAAGACACTATTTTGGGGGACTGAAGGGAAATGACTGATTAGGTTGTACAGTCTAATTCTCTGCCAGAGGAAGATAGCGTGTACTACACAATGCTGCCTTGACTAAGGAGATCTAACAGTAGGTGCTCAGCCAGCAAGGCATAGCTAAAAATGATGTTTGGAGCACAGTAGAGGAAGTGCCATCTTCCAGTCTGGATGGCTAATTGATTATTTGCATGTACAATTACCACAACTGTGGTCACAATTACAGTGATTATACGGGCAAATGAAACATGCAATTGCGTGTGGCCAGTTCTAGAAGTCTGGGCACAGGTAGTTGCCAAAGACCACAGGGAGACTGCTTAGAGAAGGAGATGCAGCACAGTCCCCAGTCTGGGCCTCGTGTTTTCCATCTCCTCATTGCCTATCTTGGAGGAAAGTAGGCTAAATCCTGTCCTGGGCACTTCCTCTTGGACTTGCATACCTAGCCTAAGTTTCTGAAGTGCTTTTGAAATCCAAAACAAAGATGAGGCCAGCCTCTCTGGTTATCATTGTATGGATCTGCACAGGGAAGACACTATAAATAGTATCCTCACACATTATTAACTACATTCCCTGAGAAACCCAAAACCAACTGAGATTATCTTTATTCATAGGAAAAAGTACTAGGCATATTTGCAGAGCATTTCTGTAGGTTACTCTGGCCAGTATTACTTAACATTTGTCATTTCATTGTGTGTACAAGAGTTGACTTTTTATCTGACAGCTTCAAAAATGAGATTGAAAACTTACTTATAAGGTATAAGAAGTGTCAAAAATTATCTCAAAATAGAAGAAAACCGTAGAAGCTTCATAAAAGTCAAATATTAGACTTTTTAAGAGTAAAATTTTGTGAAATGTACTCACAATTCTGTTGTTAAAATATATTTAACATTTTTATCTTATTTTATCATTAATGCTATCCAAGTTTATGAAAATTGCATTAAATGCAATTTTAAAACCCTTCCTATATTTTGTTGCCATTTCAGATCAGAGTGCAATGATGCAATCATTGCAAAAAAATTTCACACAGACACACACACACAGTTACAGATGTATTCGAAAACAACCATGAATCTGTCTGTAGGTTATTTTAAGTGTTCATGGTGATCAGAGAGCAATAAAGCATAATAAAAAACCAGTGAATAATGATAAAATAAAAACCACTCTGCTTTTAGAAGTAGAGTGTTATGAGAAAGACAAACCATTTTTTCTGAATACATAATTTTTATTCCATCTCTTTAATTTACATGAATAATTACAATATATTCAAGCAGTCCTATGCTCCTATGGTTTTGCAGGATTAGAAGAAAATGTGCTATAAGAAAAGACAAATGAATGAAATGCTGCAAATCATAATAGGAATCCTGATTTGGAAGAAATTACTAGCCTGATTTGCAAAGAAATATTGAAGGAAATACCTGAATGTCAATTTATTTTTCACCTCAAACTTTGAATTATACAAACATCTAACTTAAATCTACAGTGAGAAGAATATGAGGGGTAAATGCCCTAGAAATTCGGATTTAAATCCTCATAATTGAGCTCAGCTTTTAGAACCAATAAACGTTTCAAAGAGAATGTTTTTAAACAAGATTAGATATTTGCTGTGTGCTTCATGAAATACATTGCACAGATATTTAAAAATTTAGCAATATGTGTTATGTGCCTACATATACAATTTAATTAGACTTAATGAATTTGTATTTCATGTGGCCACGAGCCATCAGGTGTTGTACTCTAATGGGGACTTCTAGGAGAGTATTCTTCCTCATATTTCTCATTTCTCCATCCACCCATGTCCATCTCGCCAGCAGCACAAGGAGACATTTTGCATCTCCTTCTGGGCTCAAGGAATAGCCTATGGGCAGCTTTTGTAGTGGACCATAAAGTAAAATAGCTGGAAAGCCACTCTTTTGTAGGAGATGTTGCTGGGGCACTTCAGCATGCCCAGCAGTTCCACCAGTTTTGCCTAAGGTTCGACAGCTTGGGCTCTGTCTCTCCAGCGTTTGGAGTGTACCAGCCTGGGGTCCTCCATCTCACCTCATTTAAAAATCCTTCTCCAAGCTTCAGGAAGTCTGGACTTTCTCTAGAGGTGTATTGTCCAAAGTGGATTCTTCCCATCTATTTCAGAATAGGGTCAATCAATGCTTTGGAAGTGTCCACCCCTCCTCTTTTTGAGTTTGCATAGGTGATTAACTTTGACTGACTTCAAAGAACCTGTAGAGAGTGAAGTTAGGGGAGGTGAGTCCCAGTCCAGGGACAGTTCTAGCCCTCTCCTTGCCACCTGCTGAAGGAGCAGTCAGGCTCCCCAGCAGAGACCAGGGCAAGGGGCCATACCTACCCCTAGCCCTCCAGTGCTGCCTGCGAAGGAATAGTACGACACGAAAACTGAAGTAAGTCACTTTATTCGATGTTAGAACCTGGCCTGGCCTGGTTTTCACATGACTCCTCCATCCAGCTGGCGTTGTGAGTCACAAGCTAAGCCCTGAAGTTACTAATACAGCTCCACGTACAATCAAGTTGCATATTTTGCAGCGTGTTATCCTCTTTGGGTCTGGCAAAATGAAGCATCTCAGTCGCAGGCAGAGCTTTTCCCAGCTGGACTTCTTGTAATCGTCGCAGGGATAAAGAGTTCCTTGAGACTCCAGATCTTTCCATCAGGCTCTAAGCCTGTCTCCGGCTCTGTTGAGCTTGTCAGGGTTTTTATTTACAAGATTGAGCTAGAAATCTCTCCTGCCAGACTAAGCCAGGCTGTTTCTGCTTGTTCCTCAATCTCCAGGCTGCCTCCCTCCACATGGTAAGGGACACTTAGTTTATTTAAAGCCTGAGGCAGGCGTAATTACAAAATTTAGGCAGAATCCTGAACTGACCCCAAAGGTCTTCCTACTCAGACAGAAATCATTTGTCATAATGAGCCTACTTGTAACCTGCTGACCCTTGGAGCTCAATTAATTTCACGCAGAAAAAGTGTTCAGAGCCTCTGGACCCTGCTGCAGGAGAGATTTGCATGGTGCTGTCTCCCACTCACACAAGCCCATGTGGGCAAATAGGCTTAGAAATTTCTCCAGAGAGAACAACAAACAGTGATAGGGCATTGTTTTTACAGCAGGATGGTAAAATGAGGTATTTCTGTGTTTGGTTGCAGAGTAAATGTGTGTTCCTTAGAAAAATAAATTAAATATACAGAAAGGCATATAGCAGCTCGTGGGCACATGTTTTAATTTTGTGTCCCCTAAAACTCTTTAAAATACATTCATCTCTACTCATCAAAAAGAGAGCAGTGATGCCAGCCTGCTGCGGCAGTGCTGTGCCAAAGCACGCTGCACTGGCAGCTCTGCCAGGGTACACGGCTGGGACAGGGGATGGGAGCTCCCCTCAGGGCATGGGACACACCGTGAATGGTCTGCAGTGGAAAAAACTAGCTTGGGTAAAAACACTGCAGAAAAATGGACACACTGCTTCCGGTAGGCAGAGCTGGGGCTTTTCTGCGTCACAGTGCACTGGGTCAAGCAAACCCAGAATGCATTTTGGGGTCAGACCTTTAATAGCTGAAGATGAACAGCCTGGATTTGAGCTCTTGCTCTTTCCCAGCTACCAGCATAACCTCTGGATTTTTCTATTGTTTTGCCTAAGTAATACACCAATAAAAGCAAGAACAGAGGTTTAATCTGAATTTTTTAATGTGTGTTTTCTGTTCTTTGTCATCTCAAATACTTCAAAGGAATGTCTATGCAGTTCAGCAAATGAAATTAATATCTGTCTAAACTACCTAAAATTAGCTGTCTTGTGCAAGCTGAGTGTGGGGATGACAGGCAACAGATGAAAAGAGGGTTCAGATCACTGGGATCAGTGAATATAGAGTCAGATCCCGTAGCAGGCTGTCTTTTTGGTTATATGAGAAGTTGGACCTACTTGTGTTGGAATAGATGTTACTAGCCAGAATAATAAAAATCTGGCCTGTTCTACCTCTTGGCACGGTCCACCCAGCCTATTTAATTAAGATGAAAAGCACAATCAAGGAGATAATTCAAGAGACATCAGTCATCTTAGACAACATGAGGCAATGATATTTTGTATCAAATCATTGAACCTGCTTATGCATTTGCGGGAATGCATGCGGCTGGGCTGGATAATCCAAGAGGATCTTTCCAAAAACCGTAACTATTTGCACTTACATAGCACCTTTTGGCCACAGATACCAATGCCCATAAATCTGTAGGCTCATAGGTGAGAGCTCAGTAATGAATTTGAGATCCATGTGATAAATTGTGTTTATTATGTACTTTCATTATACAACGCTCATAACAGATTTTCACTAGAAACAAGTCCTGGACTGTGAAGCTCTGTTGCGATCTCAGCTGCTTTCATCTAAAGCAGCCAGAAAGCTGTCTTAGGGAAATCCCCAGATGGCATAAAATTGGCATTCCCTGTTCTTTACCACACAGCCTTTTGGCAGAAGAGATAGTAATGAGGTGAGGCACAGTGCACAGTGATTAAGCCATGGCAGTCACTAGCTGCAATCACTTTCTTTTGGAAATTCAGTCAAACTTCTGTAACTTACGCCAGAATGGTCTTTGGATGCTATTGGGCTCAAGCCCTCTGAGAGCAGGAAGGTGGCAGTGAATTGCCTCTCCCTCTCCTTCTTCCCATTTTGCACAAAGAACAGGCTCACCATTTAGGAACGAGCCCCTACAGTTACACACAGAATGTTACATAGTGCAAGTGTACAGCAGTTTCAACACAGACCACTCTCCCTGGCTTGATACATGCCTACTGTATAGACTACCTGATGACACAGTTTTTCCCCTGGTTTGTGCACAGTCTGGCAACATTCAGAAACTGCTTTTCCCCTAAACTGTTGTCTCAAGTGCTTTCACTCCTGAAGATCACAGAAGATAAAAATAATGCATGTTGAGTGCGTATAAGTGAGTATATATATGATACACGATCGCTGAGCATTTATGACATTAATCTTCACTCACAAAGACAGAAGAGATAACTCATAAGTTACTCTGCTCAACCATGAATATAAATGTCAGGCTCCTAATGGAGATGTTGTCTAATGAAATATCGTGAATTATTGAATCTCCTGAGCCACGTGCAAATTTCATTTCTTCTTCCCTTTTGGGTTCAGATTGGGTATTTCTGAGGTGATGCTATCAGCACTGTGAATAGCAGATGGAAAGATTCTCAATGTAGCATTAAAGATCTAAACCCTATACCAGGGGATGCTTGGGGGGATGCTGGCTGCCCACTCCCATGGCATCCATAATTAAATTCACATTAAAAACTATATTTTGGAGACCTCTTCCCTTATGAACCCAATTTGAAGATGAAGCTAAAGAAGTCTAAGACTATAAGAGACAACAACATGGTCTATAAATAGCAGTGGTGTAATTAAATCAATGTAAAGTGGATCAAGTTATTTTGGTGCCAACTCAACACAGTTAAAATTGTTTAAGCCTTGTTTAAATAGGTTTAGCTTCATTTAGTAAATTAGTACAGACAAGCCAAAAATTCTTTATAATTTACCATTGCTTCTGGCCTCGTCAGCTTGTATGTCACACTGGCTTATATCATCTTCGAGACATACTTACCAGTGTGTAACTTACATCCTTACTCTTCCTTTTTGCTTTGGCCTACAAGATGGAGGGATTCATGAACGGTACAGTTTGCCTACAGAGAGAAAACTCATTCAGAAGTGGTGCTGTGTCTAAGGGCAGATGTGCACCTTGGAAGCCTTTGTGGAAGTTCCTAGGAAAACCTCTACCTTCCTTCCTAGAAATTCCCAGCTCAGACCAACAGCTGTCACCAACAATAGTGAAGTCTGCTCACCGACCTGCTCATGTTTCACTCTCAGGCCCATTTTAGTCTAAATTGCACTTGTTCACACTGCTGAGATCAGAGATTTTTGCTGACTTGACCCATTTGAACTGAAAAAAGTCTGAATGCCTTCCCACAACCAGCTCTGCTGGCAGATCTAAGGTGGTAGAAACCTCATCAGAAGTGGCGGGTGCTGGTACACAAACTTTCTTAGCTCACTTTGGCCTATCCCTCTTTATTTGTCTGCTTGAGAAACACATCATTTAATTTTGCTGAACCCCATCATCTCCTGCAGGGCTGATCTCTTACTTTCAGTGAAGAATTGCAATTTGCTGCAATCCGATCACTGTGCAGAATGTCTCGGTATGTGTAAAACCTGTGACAGATAATGCTGAAATTTCAGCTTACTCTTTACAAGGTACAAATAACCAGAGAGATGATCATTCAGAGGGCTGTGCGGCTCACAGGGAGTGCTTAGGGACAGTAATCCCTCTGGCCCACCAACACATTGTGCAATAGTTGCACTGATACTATCATGCTTATCCTCACATTTACCCTATGATGTAGAGATGTGTTATTATCCCCACTTACAGCTGCAGCACAAAGGATGAGGGTAGAATAAATGACTTGCCAGAAGGCAGATGGGGAGTCTATGGCACAGAAGATTACAAGAGCCAGGTGACCTGTGTCTTGGTTTGGCTCTATGCCCAGAAAATCTCCTTTTCTTCCTGTAGTTATTGTGCCTTCCTTCTGCAGAATGGAAACCTCTATTGAAATCTCTAACCCTTTAAGGCTACAAAAAAAAAAAAAAAAAAAAAAAAA
>Ga0065711_1026820_pt1 | contig 59013 bp, 31 predicted proteins | sample Hoacrofraction12_FD_59098 | JGI IMG/M metagenome (GOLD analysis project Ga0065711, IMG submission 59098) | Hoatzin crop microbial communities from Cojedes, Venezuela - Epithelial fraction 12 v2 (version 2) | ecosystem: Host-associated > Birds > Digestive system > Esophagus > Crop | place... | reverse complement strand
TGTGGAGTCTCCTTCTCTGGAGATATTCAAGACCTGCCTGGACAAGATCCTGTGCAGCCTGCTGTAGGTGACCCTGCTTTGGCAGGGGGGTTGGACTAGATGACCCACAGAGGTCCCTTCCAGCCCCTACCATTCTGTGATTCTGTGAAAAGTTGGTGTTATACCTGCTGGTTTCTAGTCCTGTGGTAAAGACACAACTTGTGATTGGTTATATCATATTGCACAGATTTTACTCCTTTGAAGGTTACTATAATAAAATCTTATCTTTCATGTGTTGGATCAGGCATGATTAAATATTTGATTGTTTATTTTGGCCAGTCTATCTCCTAGTTTAGTTTGTATGTGCTTTACAAGGGTATTTGATTAATATACACATTTTGAACGTCATAATTTAACTGATATATTAAAAATACTCAAATAGAGAAAAAATTGTAATTGCTACATTTCAGTGTAAAGACTGTAATTTAATGCTGTAGATGATATTTGTTTATATGTATTAATTCTAGAATGAAATCGGTAATTCCTGTTATGGAAAAACTCTTCTTAAAGCGTAAGGTGTACAGCTTTCAGGTTTAAAAAAAAAACAAACCCCAAACTATACAACTATTTACCTTTCTCGTAAAGATTATGAGGTTTTTTTTAAATGGAGTAGCCAATTACAGTGGTCTGATAGGTGTTGTAAAAGCTTTTCTGCTTGCCTCATTGGGACAGTATTTTTCTAGTCAGATATTGCTGGGGAATCGTGGCATCCCATAGTTTTTCTATGGTTAGTGTTAGTTTCAAATTCTAGGTATTTTCCCCTTTTCTGCTTTAAAAAAAAAAGCAAAATGTATACAAATTCTAGGAGATGCTAGTCAAGAGCTGAATTTGTTGATAAGAACATAGAAGTAGTCACAGATGAGTGTAGACTCTTTTTTGTTAGATTCATCTCATGAATAGCTATTTTGAAAACATAGTCTGAAAGAGACTTCATAGCAACCCCATTAAAGGCTATTAGAAACAGGCTGAGAAATGAAAAAATTAGTGGTGTTCCCTAAGGAAAAGTTACTTTGCATGTATTTGTAATATTTGATGGATTTATTGGACATGCTACATGGTAACTTTATTGTAAATAATACTTGTCCCAAATGGCAAATGATAGTCTTGCTGTCAATGTTGTACTCTGTAGGCATTTATGTAATTTTCACTATTGTGATGATTTTGCTAAAAATGTCTTGCAGTTTAAAAGATCATCCCAATACTTTTCTGCTTGGGTAGAAAAGGCTGGCGAGTTATTATCTTAAAGTCGTTGGAAGACACTTGACCCATCTTGACCTCTTTCTTTCATACTGGTTTCTCCATCTGAGTCATGCTATTAAAATGAAAGAAAAAAAATATTGTGTTAAGTCTGGGTATTTCTGAGATCATCTCAACCTGATATATTGCAAGGTTTCATTTTTTCGGGAGGTTATCAATTTCACTCATCAAAGTCGTAGGAAAACCTATTATAGAAACAAAAGTCAGTAGGTTACTTGGAATAAGGAACAAGTCAATTTCACTATTTTTTGTAGTTCTCTTTTTTGTGCTAGAATTTCATATACCTGTATTCAGAAACCTTTGCAATAAGAATGTTATACATAACTGTAACTTGTCCTCTACAAACAGGGTAGCAAAGTGGCGTAGAGAGTAAGTCAAAACACTAGAGTGAAAACAGGCTTTTGGATATGATTTTCCGTTACCTTTGCATACAGTACGTTGTACAGTTATGTCTTCAAGTGTGGGAGAGTCCTGTTGTAGTTTGAACAGCAGAATGGAACATAATTTATGAAAAGGCCAGTGAAAGAAATAACCTGTAGTTTTGGAGATGTTGACTGTGGTACAAAGATGATTTTTCCTTCCTGAAAGAATAGCTTTAGTCACCACATTAGCAGTGTGTGAAATTCAGCTGACATCTACATAAAGTGAATCAATTTCAGAAGGATGTGCTATCAAACGTTTAAAAAATACAAAAAATTTTGCAATGACCGATGGAGTTTTAGGGTGTTGGGGATTCTTTTTCCCTTTTTTAACTGAAATCTGAGCTTGTTCAGCTCTCAGTCTTCACAGAGAACTTTTTCACAACAAGATTAGTAACTGGCAACAACTCCCAGAGGTGTCTGACTGCATACTCCCTTTCTAGACAGATGAGTTTATCACGAGGCAAGGTGGATCTGTGCATGTGATCCTCCCCGTACTGTTAGTGGTGATTCCTTTGCTCACTTTGCACGTGCAAGATAAGCATGACATAAACAGCTGTCTATTCAAGACTCACGATTTAGGGGACAAAGTGGATCTCCCCAAGTAGTTTTATTTCATCTAGTCATCATGTAATGTTACAACAAGTGGGAAGGCATCATTGCTCTTTTTCATTTGGAATGGCATCACAACATTACTACATAGAAAAAATATTCTATGTTTTTTTCAAATCTGCTGCCATTTGAGTTTTTTCTCAGATGCTTACAAAGCTGCCAACTGAAGTACTATTTAGCATGAATACATTACAGAAAAGTAAATTGGCACTTTCTGTAGAACGCAGCAATTTGCATTCCCTTATTCTTCTCTGTTTCCGACAGCAGTCTGTATTACATTCTTTAGAATTTCAATATTTTTCCCACAAGAGATCTCATCTTGTATTTCCTGACACTTCAATCAGAAACTCGTCCATTAGGAAATTTTTTTTTGAATACTGATTTAACTCTCACTAACACAATTGCTCTTGTAATCAGACTCATAATTATACTCTCATCTGTTTTTAAATTATTGCTTTTCATTATTCAGCTTGAGAAACTGAGAATTTAGTTAGTTCAACCCCCGTGTATGACTTCCAACCACAGCACTGCAGCAATATTTGCTTTCCTTTATGACATAATATCTTCTTTGGCTTCTTGACCATTTTCTTTCAGCTTTCTTCCCTAGCTTCAGTCCCTGGAATGTTTCTTTTTGGGTCATCATCTTCCTTGATTGGATAAATTATTGCAACAAAATAATGCCTATTTGTGTAAAGCTTGTACCTTGTGCCAATTTTGTAAATAAAAATCCTTAAGATAATAATTAATGCAATTGAATAAAAAAGTGGCGGTGTTTAGTGAATTAGAGGTTTTGTTACTCTGAAGGTGCTGTGTCTCTGAATTAACTAGCCTGGGGGATTAGAAAATAAAACATCATAGTCTGAAAAAAAAATTGTGTCTTGTGGCTGAAGTTAGCTGGAGAGTAACTGTAGGCTTTTGCAAAAACAAGTTGTCCGGTAGGTAGACTGCATGAAAGCGTAGCTGATTGTGTGCTTCCTCACTGTACGAATTTGACGTGGACAGATTCAGAATGAACGGGAACTTTGCATAATCTGTATTTAACTTGTGAAATGCCTTTGTGTATGATACTGGAATTGTCAGAAGTTTATGTGGATTCTGGAAAGATGATCAGGGAGATGCAAAGGTGAAATATCTATTGACCTTTGTAATACACAAAGGCATACAACGTACAGCTCCTTGAGCTGTGGTGCTGAGGCTGAAAGAATATTCTGAGAATTAGCACTGCTTACTTAAGAATATTCTTATCTTGAGGTGGCTGCTGTTGTCAGTGGCAAGATACTGGACTAGATGATCATTTGGTCTAATTCATTTGATATGATCCATTTTCACATTTATGGTAATTTTTGGCTGAGAGAGTTGTACAGCTTACTTTTGTGCCGCTGGTTGTAGACGGGGACTTGGGGAAAGAGGGGAAATGTAAATATTTTATGAGATTTTAAAGAGAAAGTTGTGATGAAAATCTGTGTGAAAAATTCAGTATCTTCTTCAACTCAGTACTGAAAAAAGAACTTGTGGTCATATGAAATAATTTCTCTTTGCTGAAAAGAAAAAGATCTGAGATTCATTCCTATATCTCTAGTGTAATAGATGGAAAAAACCCACTTGATTAAAAAATTTAAGTCAGTAGAGGGGGAAATCAGTTCATCTCTTGTAAATGTTTTTAGTTACTGCATGAAGAATATATCAGCATACAGTAACATGCTTCAGCATGAGATTTGTGCACGTCCTTCTGTTGCAGAAAGACAAAATTTAAGGTTGCTCGCTCCGTCCGTTCCAACACAATATATTAACAGTGTGTCAACACAGCAGCAAAGGCTTCTGCTGTGTATAATTGTAAAGTAATGCCAGTAGGTAACTGTGGAAAGGTTGTTTTGGGAGCACTTTCTAGATTTTGCTTTTTTGAAATAAACACAACTTTAAGAAATGGATGACAGTAAAAGAAGTGCAGAATGCCAGAGCACCGAAACAACTGTACCAGATCAGAGCAGTAATCCACCTGGCACTATTTCTTTTCTTTGGTGATTAGAACCGCATGCTTGAAAGAAAAATGCTTATAATAGGCAATTAAAGGATCTGCACATAGCAGGCTGTTTTCCTCTGCCCTCCCTCCCCCAGTTGCCATAAATTACTGGTTGGCCTTTACACTGATGTGCAAGTCTGACAAAACCTAGAAGGAACAGGAAATGACCTAAGTGTGGTTTTAGCCAGTTTTTTTCATTACCTACATAAGAAGAAAACCTCCCCCTACTTTCCCTTGAGAGACAAAACCCCTTTTAGAACCTTTTTGAAACATTTGGAGATCTTAAAAGATGTTAAAAGGAAGATGGAGCAAACATAACAAACAAGAAGAAAACTGAAAACTTTCTACAGCAGACAAAGCAGAAGCTGACCTGCTGGATACTCCTGGCTACAAAAGAAGTAGAAGAATGTCTTTTTAAAAACAAACAAATGAAACAAACACATAAAAAAGAAACAAAACCACAACCAAACAAAAAATATTTTTCAGCTTGCAGACAGTAATACTAACTTTCAGAATAAACCTGCTGAAAGCTTATTTGAAATTGTAGCTTAACAGTGGAGCATTTTTGCTCTGTTTTTGTTTCTGTGCTGAGGACAAAGTTAGTCAGAAGAGTAACAAAACACATGAAGACTCTAAAGTGACTTGTTAAAGTTTACTTAAGTGCAGCTCTTCACAAAGATTTGTAGTTGCAGGGAAGACCAGAATACTGTGGAGTCCAGTGAAAACATGGTGGCCAGACTCCTGTATGTTCCAGTGTTGTTCTTATGTGTCCAGCTGAACATGTTGCAGGTGCTAATTAGTGTACAGAATAGCATTTACTACAGCAATTAAGTAAAAGCAAGTCTGTTGCCACAGAAGGAAGATTTAGACTTCTTAAAAAAGTGAAGATAATGCCTTTTATGAAAGAGTTCAGTAGAGTTAATGACAGAGTCTAGGGCAGAAGATACGACTGTTTCCTTCAGTACACGTATCCAAACCTCAGAACCATGAAAGCACGCTCAGTTTCTTTTCAAAGACTGTGGCTATCTGCAGACTTCACAACCTATTAGCCATTTTACAACCCTGGATAAAAAGTTGTAAAAATTTAGGAAGTGATAAGCATTAGAATTCAAAAAATATCCTAGCTTTTTCCTGTCCCATTTATTTTCATGGAAAAGTTTAATGGGTGGAGAAATATCGTCATGACTCTAAATGTCTTAAGTATCATATTGAATGTTTTTCCAAGTGCTGTATTTTGTCTGTATTGCAATAATCTACTCAGGTGACTGTTGTTTTAGCCTGCAACATTTTACAAGCGAATGTTGTCTGTGTTATCTAAATAATGCTACCTCTACTTTGACAGAGTCATTCTTTGGTTGCATTACCTTTAGTTTCATACTGAATACAACTACTTAATAACATAATGTTTTTTCAAAATCTATCTTTTCTACACAGAGAGGGAAAAAATCCTAATAAATAAATAAATAAAACAAGGCTTCTAGGTTGTATACTGTTGTGTTTGTTTTTGTATCATTAAATTACATGATTTTAAAAAGCTAATTGATTGTAAGCTGTTACAAAAGACTAATTTAGAAATAAAAGCAATGAATCTAGCATCAGTCTTATTTGAAAGGCAGTCATGAAAAGAAATGGATATTTAATGTAACCTGTTTCATATTTTACAATAGATTAGTTTCTCATTTAGTTGTAGAATTTTGCTTTTGAATGAGGTGATTTTTTTATAGAGCTGATTTCTGAATCAAGTGGCTATGGTGTTGGTTTCATTGTTTAGTTAATTCTATGCTTGGTTGCTATGGAAATACTTATTGATGGAGCTAATGCCTAATGGTGTCAAACAGATGCTAGTACAAACTAGGAATTTTTTATATTTGATCAATGAAAGACTCAGAAGTAGAAACTCATTTTTGTACTCATTTTTCTCCATTAAAATTTTGGAGCATGGGATGTGAATGGGTGGTGTCAAATAGGACAAGTTTTCTTTTCTTAACAAGTGTTAAAGCACATGCTGAATCTCCTGAATAGTATTGTCATTGAAACTAAAACTTCCCACTTACCTAGTTTAGGCAATCAAACAGCAATGTTACAAATCCGAATGTTGTGTATGGCCTTAGATGGTGTGGATGTTTCAACTTAAGGTATGGAGCATATATATCAGTTATATTCCAGTTTTAAAATGTATTTTTAGATTTCTAAGCTCTGAAACATTTTTTTTTTTGTTGCTGTGTATTTTAAATCTTTGCATAACTATGAATATTGTAATTCTTGAGTAGCTAAAATGGGATGATTTTATGTTTTATGAGTTAAATTATTCTGAAAATATCATTACACAGTTAAGTAGCCAAATATAGCTGAAGTTGAGCATTTACATTTTTAAAAAAATTGTTTAAAAATGCTTAGTGTATTTTATAGTCCTTTTGGTGGTTTATAACTTGAGAAAAGTAAAACCCGTAGGCTTTTATTGCACTTAAACCTTTAGAATTTTAATTTACTCCTCAAACATGACTTTGGCCAAAGGGAGCTGTGGCACTCATGCAAAGAAGATGCAAAAGAACTCCACCCTCTATGGCATCAACTTGGTTCTGAAATACAGATCTGTTACAGGTCCTGGAAACTCTGGCTTTGCTGTGATGGGAAACATAACTTTTTATATGGAAAAATCATTAAAACCAAAACAAAAACCCCTGAAGGTCTGCCAGGTTTCGTTGCCTGTCTTCTCCCATTTCTCATCTGAATTTAGTTTTATTTAGAATAGAAGCTTCTTGGAGGAGCACTTTTTTCCCTGTTCTATGTAAAAATTTATATTGCTTGTTGCTGTTTGAACTGTGAGCTGTATGAGACAAAGACATTTTTACTGTTACCTTGTATAGTTTTTTAAGAAATGTTTCTGATATTGCTAACAACTTCTGCTTTGCAAAAGTGCCATCCTTAAGTTTTGGTAATTCTTGGGTTGATACTGAACAAGGGCCTTTGCCTCTTCTTTTTTTTTTCCAGTGAATACATGGATTACAAATAGTGTCAGATAAATTGATTGTAAAATTCTTGTGTTCAGATTGCATGGCAATTCCTCTGGAGTGTATGGAAATACAGTTTTCATTGTTTGAGAAAATATAGAAAAGGGTAATATCTGATGCCTACTCTCAATTTTCCTACATATTTCCACTAAGTGATATGTATGTAACGTCTTCTTAGATTTGACTAAACATCCATAGAATTGAATATAGTGTTCATTCTTCAGAACAGCAACTCTCTGGAGAGTTTGTTGGGCTTTAACAACTTTTTTTGGCCTTTAAAAAATGTATTTCCAGTGATGTAAATTCCCTCTGTTGATTGTCTCAGCCTGTTTTGAGTGACGTCTTTCAGTTTGACCTAAACCCGTCACTGGCTGATGGCGGCCAAATTGGAGAAGGTCACTTGGACTTGCAAAAAACTTCTTTGTTTTACAAGCAAAAGCATTTTACAAAAACCCTTAGTTTTTGTAAGCTGGCTTGTCTTCTTTTAACTGTGTTGAAATTTATTTCATAGGCTAAATAGATTCAATTATTATAGTTAAACATAATACAGTCCCTGACTGTTAAAGAACAAGGCATAGTATTGTGTTATGCATGGGTTTTTGTTTTTGTTTTTTTTATAAACTGTCCTTCAAAACCCTGATCAGCTTGACAGAAAATTTTATAAAGCTGGGAAAGTGTGATCATTGCTCTTTGCATGGACTGGGAGCCTCTGGATTTAGAGTCATGCTGATAGAACTTCTCCAAACTGGTAATTTGATATACGTGGTTATAGGGGGAGAGCTATACATTTCTCACCTTTCAGAAGTTCATCTGCAATATCAGAGTCCACTGCACTTTCATTTTCAGAGGAGCTCCCAGGTGTGTGATTGCTGTGATGTTGGCACAGACAATGGATGCTCAAAAGCCGAAGTGTGAGTTGCTAAGCAAAGGTTTAAGTTGTAGCTTGGAACTCTTATGACTCGAGTCCCTCCTAGATCAGGTGTTTCTTGTTGGAGTAGGTGAGGAAGAATGTTATGTGCAATGGATTACAAAATCTTAGTATTACAGAGTACAGATCTTTCTGCAACAAGTCTTCTGGTTGCAAAATCAAAAATTGCTGAGGATCTGCCTAAGACCTATTTTAAGGTCTGTTGGTCTGTTCACATTATGTCAAAATAAACTGTATCCTTTTTACTCCTGTTGTAAGGGGGAATACTTTGTAACTTTTGTTGATGATCCACAGTAATAAATTAAAGCTTTGACTGTCGAACTCTCAACAAAAACAATGCCAGAAATGCTGCGTTTTTAGCACTCCAGATGTATCTTGCAAGGCATGGAGTTAGGCTAATTAAGTCTGGTAGGCAGTGAGAAACAAAGTAGTTTCCTTGCAGGTAGTTTCTGAGTAGAATGGTAAGGAGTAAATTCTTCTTTAAACAGAAAAGTTTTTGTAAAGAAGCAGAATTTATCAGCTGTCAGCATTTAAAACTGTCACCCCCTTTGTCTCTCAAACCATTTCAATTCTGCAGAAGGTCTGTTAAGGAATACGCTGCTGGTTTCTGTTCATTTCTCACGCAGTGGTTTTTGTGGGGGAGGCTCTCTGGATTTGAGTGCCATCTTGTGGTGCGTTGTAAGCAGCTAAGAAAAGGTGATAACCCCCCTTGCATTATTAACCTGTAAGGATTTGATCAGTATAGAGACGTACCAAGTTGTATTCCCCACAGAAAAGTATTCATTGTATAGTGATCTGCATTTTTTCTGTTGTGCTTAGTAGAAGAGATTGCTACTTTGTGCCTAAAATTTTCATCTGCTTGTTTTAATTACTTCAATATGTGGCACATGGAATGAGGCCTGAAAATTTTATAGCTAAAATAGACTGTGGTAGCCTGTTAGCTGTGTTACACCTGTTTCCTCTCAGGAGATATGATGTGTAATTAATGGTGATGTATAGTGAATTAAAAAAAAAAATCCATTGGTAACGTACAGGTGAACTTAAATTCTGTTTATTTCAAAACTGGTTTAGTTTCTTTGCTGTGAAATTAATGTCAGTGGAGAAGCTTAAATCTTCTGGTTGAAATGGCAACAGAAAATTTTCAGTCATGAATCCAAGCTGTGAAACTTCTCATTTAAATAAGATTGCATATAAAATGGTGCCCTGCCATTTAAAATATCAAACCATTATTTGCATTGGAAGTAGATTTTGCATGAGCTGTGCACATTCTTTTACCTTGTGTCTACTGGGTGAGTGTGGTACACAAGACACAGCAGTAACATTTTCCACGGTATGTTTTCTGCCTTTGCAACTTTGAGCCTATTTCTTTACTATAGTAGGGTTAAAGCCAAAAGATTCGCATAGATTGACCCCTGAAATTATAACAGTGTAGCTTATGTGAGCGTGCCTGCGTGCACATACCTCTGCACAAAAGCTCCCAGTGGCTTAAAGGATGAATAAAGGAGGTTGCATTAATAAAAGTAGTTGCAGTGAAAGGTTTGGTACAGAAATAATCTGGAGTTAGCAAGAGCATAGGCATTTTCTTAAGATCTCATTTACAACAAAGAAATAAAATCAGCTAACATACCACATATTTAAAATAAAAATAAAATACCAGAAGAGCTGGGGGAAGGGAAAACTTTTTTGTTTCTGCTAATGGGGGTTGCAGGATTGCAAGCAAGCTGACGCAACTTTGTGTACCGTTAGTATCAAAGGTTGCTAATACAACTAACAAAACTCACATAGACATCTGATCTTCATTGCTGGTTGAGTCAAAAGTCAGTGAAGCAGGGTGATGCAGTCTCTGTGTCCAAGCTTAGGAGGGCAGAATGAGACCATAAGATTTACTTACGTTTGATACAGTGAATAAATGTCAGTCTGGAAAGAGAAACCTGAGGATGAAGAAAAACAAGAAAACCCAGCCTGCCCAGATGGACAACTCCATTCTGGTTATGGAAGACAAACCCCTTCACCTTGACAATTATCATGCTAAAACCAAATGCATCATGCAAAATAGGTGGTGTGGTAAGATAATGTTGGTCATTATCTTAATGCTTGTCAGTGACAGGCTAACAGTCATCTCACATGCTTAGTTTTAAAAAAAAAAATTCATGGAGATGGTGATGGTAGCTAGATTAATGACTTAAAAAACCATAAATCTCAAATTCTGAAGTTCTTAATTCTTGATTTAGATATGCTTGTTTACACAGTATGATTTTCTGCTATTCCATAACTTACTCCCACTTTAAGCACATGCTTGATGATAGATCTCTTCACTTTTCATAGCAAGTAGATGTCATAACTATTAAATTTAAATGTAGTTTAATGGTATCTCTAGGGAGATAACAGAAGAAAAAAAAGAGCTTTTAAGTGCCACCCTTGCCTAGGTACGGCTGACAGGTCAGCCTGTGTTTCTTTATTGACACTTTCTGCACCTTCTGCTGGACATGTGCCAGCCTGGAACATAGTGCTTTGTCCATGAAAGAGCTGCTAGTCTTAGAGGAACAAAAGCAAACACAGTTTTCACCTATAAAAATAGGCAGAAAAACTTACAGGACTGCAGAATATGAACTACAAAGTGGGGTGCTAGCACTTTGTGCTCTGTAGCTAAGGAAAAGTGGGGAAAAAAAGGGTTATCTCTGCATATGTTTATTTTGTGAATGTGTGTTGTGCAAATGAATTCATTTACCAGAGAATAATTAGAACCCATAAGAAGTCACAGAGCCTGAACGCTTTTGAAACAAAACAGACATCTGAATTTCATTTCTTGTATGTTGTTTTTATTTTTTGTCAGTACAGAAGAAAAATTAAGTGAGTGCTGTTGACGTACTTGAAGTTAATAGTATCTTCAGATTATGTTGCTGACGTTCTTTTGTGGGTTTGGTGGGTTTTATGAAGTTATTCAGAACATGCAGATTTGTAACCATATTCAAGCAACACCTAACAAAACCTCCTGCAAGAAAAGGATTTTTAACCTGAGATATCAGGGAGCTTTTTGCCTTTTTTAAAAATAAATGATGTTAATGTAGTGCTTTTTGCACTGTATTTACAAAATTGCTACTGCTTGAATGGTTCTGGAAGGAAAAAATTATAAAATATATTGGAGGTTTTAGAGGAGATTTGCATTTGTAAGTTGAGGTGAATAGAAGCAAGAAAGCGCTGTCACCACCTAATTATTGTACATGTTAAATGATTTATAAACAATCCAGAAGTATTGAAATAAGGCCATATAATTTATTCTGTCATCAAGATATCTCTGTTGCATGCAATTTCTTCAAACTCTTCTTTAGGATTTTTATGGGGGTAGCATTAGCTGAGAAAATGGCCTAAGTTACATACAAAAACATGAAGGGAGAAGCATTTTATGTTACATTACTTATAGTCACAATTTATTCCATTGTTTTTCAGCATCAACATATCATCTATTACTCTTTTTTTTTTCTTTTTCTTTTTTTTTTCTTTACAGATGATACTTTGGGATTGGGATTTGAAGCAATGGTACAAGCCCTATTACCAGGTCAGTCTATTATGAATCTAGTTATTCTTTTGGGAGATGTGATTGAGTACAAAATTCACTGTAAACTGTCAGATTTCAATTTTTCTGTGGATGTTTTATTTACCTAAGCTGTCCTAGTAGATTGTAGCTCTATGTAGCACAGACTTGATATTTAGCAGTTCTGACCAAGTTGACAGAGATCTGCTTTCTGTGGTGTATATGTGAACAGTCTCAAACCTGACTAAGATGGGAGTGGGTTTTTTTTTTTTAAATATCCATTAGCGTAAGGTTAGGGAGTGATTCCCCAGAAATGTCACCAAACTCAGCTCTACCAGGTACTCACCTTTTTGCTTGATTGCTTATTTCTCCCCTTCTCTCTTGTATCAGTGGTGGCATCTAATAAGCTATTGCTGTTCCTGTTCAGAGAATTATGACAAATAAAAACTAACCACTTTTTTGACAGAATTGTTAGGGTTTGTTTCAGTAGAATCAGGGTTAGTAAAAGTAATGAATTAGGCTGTGGAAATTGCACCTCTGTAAGGTGATTATAACAGTTTGGCCACCAAAATTTCTGTTGATATTATTGGAGGAGATAGAAGATGAAGTTAATTCTGAGACAAAGTAATGAAAAATTGAGAGAAAAAAATCGGCACCGGATCTTTATTTTAAATAGAGAAAAATAAACTGAAAGCTAATGTTGAATTCTGAAATATTTTTTTATTGTGTGAAGAAAAACCCACAAAAAATGGTGTCTGAATATGTCTATATGCATTATTGTCTTTAAAAGAAAAATACATTGCATTGAGGTTTTCTTATTTTTAAAATTTGCAATGGATAAGATGCTTATTTAAAACTTAGAATACTGTGACATGTTTTGACGTGTTAATAGTTTGCAATATTTCCATCTATTCTAGAATGCTGGCAGTGGAAATGGAGTTGATCTTTCAGTACTAAATGAGGCTCAGAGCATGCTAACAGACCTCCTGACTGACCCATCCCTTCCACCACAAGCGATTTCTTCTCTTCGAAGCATTAATGGTTTGATTGGTGCTTTCTCAGGCACGTGCAGGCCAAAGGCTAGTCCATTCACACCGTTTCCTGGTTTCTTCCCCTGTCCTGAAATAGAGGATCCTGCTGAAAAAGGAGATCGAAAGCTGCTCAAGGTCAAATGAATTTAAGTTTCATTCGTGTGTGTGTTGTAATTAAAAAAATATATATCAAGGACAATTCATCTGGAAGGAATGCTCCTGTATGGGTAATAGCTTCTTTACTTTAGTACCTGTGAACTACATTTAAGGTCAAAAGTGAGCAGCTGTAAAAACACATTAAATGAAGGTAGATGAATGCATGTAGATAGGTCCTAAAATACAAATTCAAGTGGTTGATGGATAGACAGGTAAAAGCACTGGTCTGCACTCTGAACGTGTTTCCTTGAAATAAAGACAGGATTAAAAAACTAAAAGGAAATATAAAATGAAGATGTTATATTCTCATGATATGGCACAGACAGAGTTGTTCTTTCTCAGTTCTCCCACATTCTTGATCTAACAATTAATGTGGTTTTTTCACTGACTTTTTCTCCAAAGACATTTACTCTTGTGCACATCAAACTAACCATTAGACAGAAGCAAATCACCTGTGTAAAATGAACAATAGCTTTTTCTGTGCAGCACATCAAGTTATGTGACCAGTGTTTAAGTCTACTGTCACTTCTCCATTATCTAGGATAAATAAGTGAAAGCAAGAGTGTAGTTACTATATAACATGTTAAGGAACATGGTGGATAAACATTCAAATATAGAAACTCAGCTGAAGTGCACCAGAACTGAGAATTCTAGAGTAGCCCAGTACTGACAGCTTGAGGCTGTTTATTGTCCAGGCTGGTCTGGGACGTCCCTGCCTTGTAGTTGCTTTCATTTCCAGGCAGTGGGCAGCTTGGCCCAAATTGATCAATTTGTTGGCTTAGTATTTTGGAGCCAGATAAAATCCCTGGAGCCAGATTCAGCCTGTGAAATGTCTGTAAGAACCATTGTCAAAACAAATGCTTTTGGGGAAAAGCTCAGTTTCTACAGATTGCTCTGTGGAAGAGCATGCAGGATTGTTGCAGTATGAAAGCCATTGGAATATCACATGGATATCTGCAGAAGTCAGTTGGGTAGGGATCATAACCATTCAGCGTATGGAGTTTTTTGTGGATTTTTTTGAAAACTACTAAGGATCGGTACACCAATGTGAAAAATAGAATTTATGTGAGTGTGCAAATACAACTTTGGATTTTTAAAATTTCTGTATAGCTAGTCAGAATTGTTTGAAATGAAAAATATTTATTGTCGAAGACTGGTTATAAATCATATGAAATTGAAAGATTATGTTTTTTTCACAGCTATTCTCTTTTCCTCCTTCCTAAATGTAAAATTTGTTACTCTTTCTTTAAGTTTGGGGGGTTTTCTGTATATTTATTTACCTGATAGATAAAATAGTGCTTGTCACTATCATGAATGTTTGACTTTAGTATATGTTTAGGAGTAAGCCAAAAGATCTACCCATATGTATGTTACTGTAAGAAAGAAAAAGATTTCTCTTTCAAAAACCAGGTAAGTCAGCACAAACTTCAGATGATGACACACCAAAGAAAATCAGAAGAAAATATTTCTTCAAAATGGGACTTTTCAGACTATATTGAATGGTTTCTATTCTCTCTTTACCTGACTTGGAATATGAAATGTCTTCTCCATATTTTAAATAAGTTGTTTCTTTGCTGAGGGTTATGTACATCTTTATTTCACTTCCCTGACTGGCTTCCAAAGTGCATCCAGTTAAATTTTTTTCACTTTTGTTGGGGAACTGCCTGTTCCTTTTGGTAGGAAAAAAATAAGAAAACACAAGAAAAAGAAAGAAACCAGGCTTGAGACCTTGGGTTAGCAATAACTGGTTATCTAATACTAACTCTTCACTCTGAGTTTCTTGGGAGTTGACAACTTGGAAAGCATAAACTGCCCAGCTGGTGCTGTTTACTGATCAATCTCTTTACATTCCGAAAAAAAGAAAAAGGAAATCTTTGTTAGACAAATAACATCTCAGGGCTGGTCTGCCATCAAAAGACTTTCACTTCCATCATGACAGAGCTGTCCCTGGATTTCCTAGCTTGTAATGACAGTATGCTGCTTGGTAGATTGATGGATTTCTGGAGTTACCAACAATCATGATTTTAACAGTTTTCACACTTTAGGCAAGTAAAAGTTGTCTAGGCAAGCTCTTGAGTATCCACATCCCTTGTCTTCTGGCCTTGTTATTGCTGATAACTGAAAGTTTTTCATAATAACTTTGATTTCTGGCATGGTCTAAACTTTACTCCCAGAACAACTTTTCCTCTTTGTATAGTGTTTACCAGTGACTTCGCTAGCATAGAGTGATGTGAAGTTCCTGAGTCCTTTGCTACCCATGGTTTGTTTATTCTTTGCTTCTTTATCAGCAGGGGAAAGTTCTGGAGATATGTCATATCCCCAGTGTTCACTTGTTCTTAGAGGGGAACTCCTTGTTCTCCTTCCCTTTCTTAGCCAGGAAAAAGAAAAAGTGCAGGTGCTGAGGGCCTTCTTTCTGTATTCTACTAACATACGAACTTGTTTTGGGAAGTGAACCTTCCTCTTCCAGCGTTGGGGATTTGCAGCTGTGCTCTCCATGTTGTAGACAGCACTCAGATTAGGTTGATGTGGTCCGCTGATAGGGGAGTCCACCCTAGCCTAAGAGTGTTACCACTGTGCGACAGCACACAGAATATGCTGCTCCCTTTCTCTTTCTGGTAGGGCTGGTTAAGGACTACTGTATGTTTCTGTGGGTGATACGGTGGTCTTACTCTGCCTGTCCAATTCCACCTTTCTGGCTGTAACTGCAGCTTTGCAGCAAAGCAAACAGAGTCAAGGTACATCCCGTATCAAGGATTCAAAGCAGTCTGATTTTTCAGGGTAAGAGACTGTACTCTTTTGTGTCAACACTGTTTCATTTTTTGAAATATGTAATAGCTTTGTGGGTTAAGTATGATCTTTGACCACCTGATGAAACTTAAAATTGCCAAGTCATTATTTCTGCCAGACTTTTGAAGTGATCCAAGGGTCTTCTGTCCTCACACGTGACCCTGCAGAACTTACTCAATACTGCAAATACTGCTTTGGATTTTTTGTTTCAAACATTTTTTTTTTCTGGTATCTGTTTTACTTTGCAAGGTCTGATTACACACATCAATATTATGCAGAAGGATCTTCCCCCCCTTCCCCCCCTTCACTGAATGGCCAAATCTAGGGATGAGTTAACAAGCAGATTGTGGATTGAATGCAGTGAGGAACACTTTTTTTAAATAAAAATTGTTCAAAATGCAATGTATAGGTTGTCTGTGCAGTGGATGCAGGTATGCCAGAGCTGGCTTTGCAGTTTCAGTTCAGTGATCCTATCCTTTCTATTAGCTAAGTTCCACTAGTTCCTGTTTGAACACAGATACATTTTTCTGGGGGCATTTCAGTAAAGCAGAGCTAAGAAGTCCTGTGTTACTTCCATACAGGACTGAATGCTGTTGCCCTGCTTTGCAGAGGATTTTGTTCAGTACTGCAGCGGTTCCCAGTGTTTGGGCTGCAATGTGCCTAAACTAACACAGCTTCCAGGCTGGGAGTGGCGAGGTGCCTGGGAAGCTTCCCGGGTGCTGTTGGGGCTGGTGTGGAAACAGAGAGGGAGCATTGATGGACCAGAACTGACCCTGTGCATTGTGCATCACCCTTTCCACAAGTTCCACAATACTTGCACTGTCAATATTTAGCATGTGATTTATCGAAATCTCAGGCTATCCTCAGAGCTGGAGAGCTGGCTGTGGTCGATCGGGATGGGTAGAAAAAGGATCTGTAATCTTACAGCAACTACTATCTCTAGAAGATCTCAGTTTTTAAAAGCTCTGAAGAATAATTCTTGGACCACATGGCTTTCAGAGTACAAATATATTCACATATTTTAATTTGGGGGAAGAAAAAAATAGATACGAAAAATAACTGTTCCTAGCAAGAAAAATAATTTGATTGCATCTTTTTTCATTTTGTTGAGCAATAAGAGTGAATATAAGATACCATACTTACTGTTTCACTATAAAAAATTAACAATAAATAGTCTTCACAAACAAATAAAATTTTATTGTCTGTTTTTTATTATATAGATTTTAACTATGATTAAATTACTCAACAGGGGATAAATAGCAGGAGTAGCCTGCCAACACCACAGCTGAGACGAACTTCAGGAGTTTCTGGCATTCCACCTATAGAATCAACATCTTCTAGGTGGGAACGGAGTAACAGCAAGAGATCTCATCAGGAATATAACACATCAAGGTAAGCACTTAACCACATTTGCAGGGCAATTATAAATGTAGACTTTCTAAAATGTTAATGTCTGTAATGTTGGAACTTGGCAGCAGAAGTATTTATTGTAAAATCTTGTGAATTAAGTCTCCAAATTCTGCCAGCATAAACTGGAAAATGTTTCAAGTTAATTATATACTATACTTTGTAACTCTGATCTCGACAAGAAGTCAGGTCATTCTGAGGTTGAATGGCGTGCTCTGTCATAACAGGTAGGCCTACATATCAGTTTTAGGAGGAAATGAAAAAAAAGTCCAACATACACGATTGCAAAACAAACTAGTTTAGCCTTTAAACCTTTACTGACTTCCGTCTTGTCTTTTATACTTAAAATATGTATTACTTTCCAACTTCCACATACCCAAAAATTTGTTTTCTAATTAAAAAGATTACGTAGCTTTACTGCATTTAGTAGCCACTGTTGTATGTGTTGTAACATTTATTATTCCTATGGTCATCAAGCAAGCAGTAAGGTAGACTAAGAAAGTAATTTCTTCTCTACTTGTTAGACAACATGTTGCAAGCAAAGTTTTTATTTCCAGAATTATGATAACATTTTGATTTAGGATTAAGATAGTGTACTTTTTTTTTCTTAGATGTGTAAATGTATATGGCTTTGCTCAGTATCTTGTGAGAAAAGTACAACAGATATTTGAAATTGTGTTGCAAGTTGAATCTGTAAAAATATGTGTGGTTTTGCTTTTTTTTTTCTCTTTTAATACTTGATATCTCTTAATACTGTAATGGTTTTACACAGGTCATAAGGAAAGTATAATAGATGCATTTTTAAAAAGAAAATGAGATATATGCTAATAACTGATAATTAGTAGTAGTGGGTGAAACTATATACACACATCCAATAATTCATCAATATTATATTTGATTTTAAAGCGAACCATTTAAATAATTTGGCCCTTGTCAGTGGCTTTTTCACCTTGAATAAAATATACTCTTGAAGTTTTTACATAGTCAAACTTAATTTTGGTTTGTGTATAATATATAATTGAAGATACTAGTAGTAGTAGTAGTTGAAAGATTGTATTTTCATGCTGATTTGGTTGTCGGTGTTTGAAAGAATCTCCTCAGCTGTATCCACTGGAAATAAGCAGAGACCAGAGAAATCGCTTTACATTTAGAAACTGTGGGACTTCATTTTGAGGCTCAACATTTCTGGTTCAAAGACAATGTACTTTTACAGAGGGTTTCCTTACAGCTCCTACCGACCAAAGACCCTACTCGAGCTCACCCGATTAAAAGTTGCAATACAGAAAACACCCTCGCTTGTACTCCATCACTTTTAAATGATCCCTTGAGCCTGATGACTAGCACTTTGAGTTAGGCATGTTCCCCTGCCCTGCTGCCGTCCACCCCATACAGCCCAAGAATATGTGTTTGCTTTTTGGTGGTTTGTGTCCTGCCCTTCAGAATTCTTGCCAACACTTGCACAGTCCGTGTCTCCTTACATCTTCCAGTGATCATTCTTATCAACTTGCCTTTAACTTCTAACACATAATCATCTCTGAATCCGCTCATGGGTGCTTGCCTTATGGATAAAGTTAGATGAAATAGCTGAACTGGCATAGCTGTTCCTGCTGCCAATAGAGGCAGTCCTGCATTCCTAGAGCACTTTGTGCCTTTGGCTCTAGCTGTTGAGTCAGCCCCTTAAATTGTCAGAAGAGTAACAGCAATAAAAAGACAGTTTTTCCTGCCTTGGGGAGCTGATTCAACCCAATGAAGGACTCAAGGAATGTTGGAGGAGAAGCAAGGAGGATCAGGCTAATAGTAAAAAGAGGGAGTGAAACAGCAAACTGCTCACTAGGAGGAAAGCTTGTCAAAAACCAAGGAATTTTTTTACATACAATGACTGCTTTCAACTGAATTCTAGCTGAGTTCAGAAAGAGAAGATATTACGTAGCAGTACAATAAATCAATATTGCTACAAAATTTGACTCTACGTTCCAGAATTTTTTTTATCCATCCAGATAGTGTTCAAAAGCAACTCTGAGGAGGTGCCGTTTTATTTGCATGCAAACTTTTAATTTGGTTTCTCATTCAAACACTAGTTCCAGCTGAACTGACCTTGCTTAATGTGTTTTTATGTGCTTTAAAAGAATACATTTAAGCTACAATAGCTAAACAATGTACAAACAGTGAAAAGTTCAATCTATCCCAGTTGTCAGCTCAAACATTTTTTAAAGTTGACTAACATGTCAGCATCAGACGTCAGAAGAATAAATCTGTGTTTATTCTTTAAGTTTTTTTTATTTTTATATGTTTAAACAAATGATGGGAGATCAAGTACTATTTCTGTGTTTGACTGTGGTTATAAATCTGATTAAACAAGATTAAATCTGTTTTGGTAAATACCTTTTTCCCATGATAAATGAAAGAATTAGTTTTATATAAACTATTTTTACTATAATTTACATGTACACTTTGATTTTTAATTGCATATCTGATTGGAATTTTGGAGTGCAATTTCATGACGAGAACAGCAGATGGCGTAATTCAACAATCGAATTTAACAATGCAGCTGCTGAAGTACAATATGACTTCAAAAACAGCTTTAGTTTTAAGATTAGTAAAACGATTAATTAAATATGCAATATTGATTTGAAAAGTAAGCCACGGCTGCATAAGATTGTCATGGTATTTCCAAAGTAAGCAATCTTTTAAGTGTTCTCAAATCTGGTAGAAAATAACTTGATTTGTTAAAACATTCAAGAAAAGTAAATACCATGTTCAAAAGTAAAACCTGTGGCACGAGATCTGAATGTATTTAGTGTGTCATTTTAGGACTGCATAAAAGTTTTCTGTTGCTTTCATCCAGTACCCAGCATTTTTTATTCCATACAATTGAAATACATTTTCTAGCTGGTCTTGAATTTGACTTATTTGTAGTACTTTCTGTCTTGAATGGTAGTGGACCTGTAACAGAGCAGTCTAGCTATTTAATAAGCATTTTATTTAATAAAAATGGAAAAAAAAGATGGGAAAGAAAAAAAATTCTTGCTGTTTTGTTTTCAGCCAAGGATCTCATTCAAATGGGTCTTTTGGTGCAAATTTGCTGACAATACCAAAACAAAGATCATCATCTATGACATTGACTCATCATATAGGTCCCAGACGAGCAGGTAAGATTGTGCAATTTGTATAGCTTAGTGGCAGGCGGTCAAGGTAGTAGTTAGTACATCATGTATTACAATTGGGTTTTTTTCAGGTAAATGTAGTGCTAAAATAACATCAGCATGTTGCATATATTTAAAAAATATTTATTTTTAATCTGGTTCTAAGAATACTAGAAATTACAGTTAACATCAACTTTGTAGAAATCTCAACTATTCAACTAATACTATGCAGCTGCAAAATCTTATGATGTTCAGTATGGCTGGTACCTGTTGAAAACTTCAACATTCACATACGTTAATAAGGGACAATTTTTTAGTAATTATGCTTTTTGTAATGGAACAGTGTCACTTAGACACTCCTAAATACCTAATAGCCATCTGAGATTAATATTTAAACAAATTTTAGGAGTTGGAATAGATTTTATTCTAACACTATCAGTGTCATAAGCCAGTAGATACTGTAACGGCAGTGCTGAAATAATGTGTATATCAGTATTTCAGAGATTATTATGGTCTGTTTGCCTATATTAAGTGAAACTTTAAAAACGACTTCTTTTGACATTTCTGCCTATCTATTTTAGCATGATTTAAAAATAACTACCTGTCGTCAAATTTTGTTTTGTAGAAGTTTAAATATTCAGGTTGGATTGAGAGACATGAATTCACTCTATTTTAAAAAAAAAAAGCACTAACCAAAAACTCCGTAGTTTTCTCTGTGTTACTTACTGATGGTTTGCTCATTTCACTTTCACTCTTTGAAACACCAAGAAACATGCAAACTCAGGCCAGATGTGTATGTAAACACATTGTTGCACATTCTCAGTGGTTCTGTCTTCATAAAAAACTGGGCTGCCTTCTGCACTGTTCTACTTTGAATCTTGTGGAAAATACAGACAGTAATGATATGCATTAAAACCTGCTGAATGTGTACACGTAAAAAGGATGAAATTAAGTAACCAGCATTAGAGTATTAATTTCTTTTCGTTCTGGAAGGAAGTTTACAAATTGCTTCTTGACTTTCCAAATCTTTCTTTACAGCAGTGAAGTGACATTTGCTTTCTAAAATTTCTGTCTCTGCACCTAACAATGTGGACTTTGAAAAATCTCATCTTTTATTGCAACAAAATGTAATTACATATTACTCTTAGGGTGCGTGAGTCAAGTCAATGTAGCCTATGACACTGCTGGAAATGTATAATCTATGAATTCTTATTTAAGGGCAATACTCTATATTCTCTTAGTAATTTGTTGTCAGGCACTGTACAGTCATAAAACTTCTGATGGAGTTTTTGTTTCATAGTTTGCAGCAGAATAAGTGATTCGGCTTTGGAAAAGTCCACAGAACACTTCATTATTTTCCTCATGGGCACTTTATTCTTTTTGATAAAAGTATGTTTACAATGGGTATAACTTACCTTGGGCACTCATAGATAACCTGTTTTTCGTATATTTTCACAAAGGAATGAAATGATGTTTTGGCTTAATGAAAAATTTTGTTGTAAATGAATGTTAGGCACATAGAGTAGCCAAAGTGGAGATTTACCAGCTTGCTTTCCTAGATTTTGGAGATGGAGGCCTGAAGTAAACCCTAGCTTACTGTTTGAACAGGAACGGGGAATTTCATGGATTTAAGAAAGATGGAGTAGTTTGTTGTTGGTTGGTTGGTTGTTTTTATCTCTAATCACCCACAAGGAAAATTCAGATTTTTTTTTTTCCCCCCAATGGCTTATTAGGCAGATTTGTATGGATTATCATGCCAAGAAAAAAAGGTACTTGCCTGTCAAAAAAGGCCAGTATCTGTTCGCTGTAATCCTTTGCTTCAGTTACATTTTGCTGCATAGTTATAGATCTCAAAACTTGGAATGATCTAGCTACTTTATATGTGTTTAACAGTGTGAACTATACACCATGTTTTGAAAAGTTGCACATTCTTTACAATTTATAAAGGTTCTTGTTGTTTAATTTCAGACTTTCTAAACAGTAATGTTTTTATTGTAATCTGAACCCCATGTCATGTTTGTTTTGGAAGGTGCTTCTCCTGGCCTGAGTCCTGTGGGTTCACCTAGTCATACATCTGTCTCCAGTGGGGCTTTCAGCAGCTGGTCACCTGTAGAATTTCCTGATACTGCTGATTTTCTTACAAAACCAAGTATTAATATACATAAGCCTCTGGGATACACAATTAGTTCTCCAGATTTTCAGCAGCAAGTCAAAACACCTGTAGGTTATATGTGTAGCAGGTACTGTAAACTCTGTTACATTTTCAGTAACTTCATATGTGCTGAAAAGAATACTATTAAAATGAAAAAATATGACAAGACCTATACATCCACTAGTACTGAAAAAAAGGCATATCATTTTATAGTAATCTGTAACTATGTTACCCAGGGGACACTAAAGAAAGCTTGTATGTATGCTATTGATTTGAAATGGCTTATCCTTGAAAGCAGCAGTTATTGCAGAGTAACAATATTTTACAGATTTTTAGAAAAGGAGGAGTTACTACCTGGGAATTTAGTTTTGTATTTCTGAATACTATCTAAATAATTAGCCCTACTTTATTAATTCATGGAGGTGAGTCCTGGGAAGGTGGAGGTTGATTATTTTCTAAGTACAAACTAAATCTGTATGTGCCAAATTTAAGAGAAAATACCAAGGTCACTTGGCAACCTTCAAAAGCATGCCTTTTTAAGAAAAGTAATTTGCGGATATTTTTCAATACAACACAGCAGTAGCAAAAGAAGAAAGTTACTGAATGTTGTAAATATTTTTCATGTATTCTGTAAGCTGTGGACGTCAGATACTCAAGCCTGTTCCAGCACCAGAACCAGAATTTGCAGAATATAAAGACAGAAAATCAGGTGGGATTTAAAAATAGACAAATACTTGATATCGACTTCTTGGGGATTTTTTAAAGCCAATTAAATTAACATTTTTAAATTTCTACATGAGATTTTTTTCTATACTTTAAGTAACTCATATGCATTTACTTTAATTTAGTTTGTGCTTTAGGATATTCAGTTTAAAATATTCCTGCTTTCCACTAAGGATTTTATAATACGCTTCCACTCACAGATTTAGAATTCTGTACTCCACATAACAAGTTCTCTGCCATCTTGGCTAAACTAAACACTGAACGAGTTTTTGCAAGTAAAAAGCTATGCTTCAAGCTTTTCTCAATTTTCAGATAGGTTTTGTCTCATAAATGTTGTCCTTTACAATTTTTGTTGTTTTTAAATTATTAAATAAAAATGGTTTAGAACCAAGCTATTACTTATATTTCTGTGAAGTGTCTTAATGATCAGTTCAATAATTATTAGACAGCAGTAAGTTACAGATAAATTATTGATACAGTATTTATGTATGTATTTTCTTTAAGGTGAAATTGGAAGTGCTAGTGTTTCAAAAGAATCTTTCCACCATACAGAGAAGAAAATAGAGGAAAGGAAGGAAGTGACTGATCAAACACAGAATAATCTGCTTGTAAGCATGCAATTGCAAAAAACCTTGCAATAACTTTTACCAATATGGTATTTCTTTATAATTTCTAACATGCTGTAAAGAGGTCTTTGCATTGCTACGAGTTATAATTTCTGAAGGTAAATGGTGCATCGTTTGAATTCAAATTGTCATTAAACAATTGTGTATTTCCAGCTTGCATAAATTTCACTAGCAAATGACAAAATTGTGATTTGTATTAACTTTTTGTTGATCAAAATTAGTTTGTGTAGATTTAATGTTGATAGTATTCTCAAACTGATTGACTAGTATTTTCGCGTGGAAGTTCATGAAAGATGTGGCAGTCTCAGTGAGACTTACAAATGAATGTTCCTAAAGTGCAGTATTTTGGAAGTGCAGGGACACAAATGGTTTAGGATTCACTAACATTTTGGGTTTATACATAAATTTTTTTTAAAGCTTGTTCAATTAATGAACTGTCAAAGCCCAGTAAATATTTTGTTAGCCTATGCATATTTTTGCTTTGTTTTATTAACTCATCTTGTTTAAAAAGAAGTAAGAATGAAAATTTAACACCATCTCAGAAAGCCCTGGAATCCCAAAATATGAAAAGTCAAGCCATTAACTGTGCTATTTGTACTGCTGATTTATGATTTTCTCATAGCCATAGTTACAGTGCCATTCAATCACTTGAATGATTTATGATTTTCATGGCTTTTTTGCCAATAAAACTGGAAAATTAGTTTTCATTTTTATTTTAGAGATGATAAAATATCTTACTCTCATACAGGTGGAGCAGAGTCCTACATTAGAAAAAATGTCATTAGACCATGATTCACTAATGGAGAAGATGAACAATTGGAATTTCCAAATTTTTGACCTTGTACAAGAAATGCGAGACCAGTCTGGAAGGATCCTTAGCCAGGTTTATTGTCTTTTATTATAATAAGGAAGGTGCATAAAGCTGTCGTGCTTACATATTTTATTTAAACTGTGAAGAAGTTTTGCAGTCAACAAATATATGAATGCTAACTTGAAAAGCGGAAATATAATTTCTCATGTACTCCATCTCATTGTAAACCATACAAAGCGATTTATCTATAGACAACTTGCTCCAAATTTTCTGAATTTTATTCTCCATGTAAAAATAGGTTAGATTCACACTTGCTAGGTTTTGTAGTAATATGCCATTTCCTATGAAAAATTGTCTCCTGCTTTCAGAATTACTACCTTGTTTGTCAACCATTTCTTTTTTCTTTATTTCAGTAAAATATTTCTGCCAGAGCTACACCTGTGGGGGAAGAGAAGTGATCTTTTAGGCAGTCTTTTGCCTCTTGATCCTACAAACAATGGGATTTTTTTTCCATGCTGCTTTCTGCATGTAGTATCCCTTTTATGTCTTTCTGACTTATTACTAAGCTCTTTCATGCAGTTTTGTGTTGTGCTGAAGCAATCTACTGGCAGGTGCAAAAGTATGATCCTGCTTGCTCTTCCTCGTCCTCTCCCATTCATCAGTGTCATCTGAAAGCTTCTGTCTCTTTCTTTATGCTGGATTTAGAAATCATGGAGCTATAGTATGAGCTGGATTTGCTTCTGATCTGACCACTAATATTTTTATTGCCAGTGTCTTAGTTTCCTACCTAAGAGTAGACTGCATATTACACTTCTGCAAGGGTGTAGTGTTAGGAACAAGCAGCTGGAGGGAAGGGAACAGGTTAGAAGCACTCGGGTGCAGTTGGAACCATAGGCCTGCACGTGTACTGAAGAGAGGAAAAAACAATGGGGATAATCTAATTTTTGTTATTAGACAGTGTCTTTTCTTTCATAATACACAGTATTCTGGGTATTGTTTTTAAATCTTCAGTTAGTCTTGTTTGATCAAACGTTTTCAGGTCTCTTGTCACCTCAGTTAGTGACAACTGTTAATGTAGAGACTAGAATGCCACAATCCACTTTAGAGTGGTGTCTTTACTGTAGTATACCAGTACTCTGTGATCCACATTAGCTTGCATTTCATTGGTGTGCAGTCTAGGGGATAGTTCAAACCTGTAAGTACTGAAGTGTGCAGGTTTCTGCTAAACTAGCAGAATTTCTGTATCAGTTGTTCCTGATATCGTGTGTATGTATACTACTTGTCCTACTCCTCCTCCTGCCCCAGTCCTTTTGTCTGTTGTGCTGTAAGCATCTGATACATATTTTACATAAGAGACAATTAAAAACTATATTTTACTGTTATTGATTGTAAGGTTCTCAGATTGGGTATGTGTAAGAGGAATGGTTGTGACAGGTGGAAGGAGAGGTGTCCCCTCATTTTGCTCACATGTTCCTTTGAGAACCTCCCACACTTCAGAACATATTCTTTCTCTCAAGTGTCTGGGAAAGAAGTGACAAAAATGAGTAGCGGTGGCTTGTTCTGGAAAGCTTTCTTAATATTTGCACTCTTAAGGAGGTTAGGTCTTTGTAGCCACAAAGTTCTACTTGTAAACCACAATATATTTGCACAGTATATACATGTGTGGGTGTTCTGAGTACATTTTTGAGTTATTTTTTCATTTACCAGCTACCTTTGTTAAAAATATACCCAAGATAAGTCATAATGAATGAAAAACAAATAGGATTTCTTTGCCAAAGTCTTAATAAATAGTGTGTTGGGGTTTTTATATTAATGGCTCTACTACTATAGTTAAGTAATTTAAATTTTTGAATAATAAGTAAGAAATTAGATTTCTTGGTTGTAGGCCACTGATGGAATAAAAGTGTGAGTTCTTTAACATTATGAAAATTTTGGAGAATTTTATTGAAAATAATTAGTTGTGCATAGAATTTATCAGTAAAGAAATAAAAGGTTTTATTATTCTGTATTTGAAAGGATGATAAAAATCACAGTTTTGTGCTAAAAAGAAATCATTAAACCTATTTCTATGACAGTAGCTTTCAGATACTCTTTTCAGTAATTTCCATCTCTGTCAGCAAGCAAAATTTCAGAAACAGGAATATTTTTAAAGTTGAAAAAGCAGAATATGCTTAGGTATATTTTTCAGACTAAAATTAATTTTAATATGTATTTAGGTAACTTATACCTTGTTTCAAGACACTGGTTTGTTTGAAATTTTCAAAATCCCAACTCAAGAATTCATGAATTACTTCCGTGCACTAGAAGATGGCTACCGAGATATTCCTTGTAAGTACTATACAATTACATGTGTTTTTCCTTTATATTAGTGTATCTCCTTTAGTTTGTGTATTGGTTTAATGTTTAATACAGAGGTAGACAATGTCTGAACTTTGTATATTTTTAATTAATACATTTGTCAGAATTTAGAACTGATTTAATGAATTGCAGCAAAAAAAATGGACTGCAAAATGGAATGTCTAGCTTGAATATAATCTTAAAGAATTTGAATGAGTAGCTGAGTCAAACCTACTGAAGCCAATGGAAGAATATTTGTTGATTTAACAGAAATTTGGCTTGGGCCTGTAATAGAATAATAACAAAATACGGAATTTTGACAGTAATGATTCATCTTGCTATTTAGGGAAGCCAAATTTACTGGAAAGTAAAACAAAACAAAAAACATGCCCCACATCCCCCACCCCACATGTCACAGATGTTTGCACCAACTCAAATGCTTGTATGTATCAAATTGGAAGTAATGCTAGTGGCTCACCATCACTGATTTAAAAGGCTACTTAATCCCTTCCTGACTCTCAGGTAGGATTAAGTACGCCTGGAGGATGTTTGATGTTTATCTAACTTGTTTCTTAAAAATGTTCAGTGATATATCCTCTACTAACAAATGAAATTCCATTTTTCCTTTATATTTAATCAAAATGTCCCTTATAGTAAATTTGGTACATTATATTTCATTTTTTTTCTTTTTATTCCTTTTGATTATATTTCAGATAATATTTTTGATTATACTTTGATAATTTTCAGATCACAATCGTATACATGCCACAGATGTTCTTCATGCAGTATGGTATCTGACAACACGGCCTATTCCTGGATTTCAGCAAACTCAAAATGAGCATATAATGGGAAGTGATATGGGTATGTATTCACATAGGTTATTTTTTTTCTTTTGATGTAAGAATGTTTTAATGAAACCGCAATAGGTAAAACAAATTACTCTGGAGGAAAATACCTCATTATTCTTATCACTCAAATATTTTTTTGTATTTTAATATAAGGCAGTAGAAATATCACAATGTTAGTACACACTATTCAGAAGTATCATGCAGTAGATTTTCACAAGAACTATTAGATGAGTAGTGGTTAGTTTGTTAGCCAAGAATACAGGCTCACTTAATAAATTCTCTGTGCTGAACGAAACCTCTGTATACTGCCACAGTCAGCATATTTTTAGCATTTGAAATACATTAGACTAATATTTCTTAACTTTATTGGGAAATTGAATGGATCAAAGAAAAAATACAAAACTGAAATTATTTAACTTAACTGAAGTTCTCCTTAATGGTTTTAGTGTAAAAATGAGTATTTCAGAGTTCTGTATTAGATATCACATGCATTCAGGCCTTGAAGTCACTACCCTAACAATAACTGCATAAAAGCATCCCTGAAAGAGAAATAGAGATTTCAAAATCAAATTTTGTATGACATTTGTTCTAAAGAAGCTTGCTTTTGTGTTGTCTGTGACTTCATGGAATTAACTTTTAAATACAGATTTGTAGTAAATATAATTGTTCTAAATCTACACCTCTACACTAATATATATGTATTTAAGAAAAATAACATGGGGAAATCCAGCAGTAAGAACTCTATTTTGTATGTGCAGTAAAAAAAAATAAGATGCAAGTCATTTGGCTTTTAAAGGGCTGTAATTTTAAGGAGTAATTAATGAACTGTACAGAACATCATACAGTATGTGTCATGTCTTCCTTACTAATTAGCACCTCTGCTGTCACCTTTCTCTTTTTTCCAAGTTTGTCCATATCCACTGATTGCACCCTATTGCATTTTCTTTCTCTATGTGTTAAAGGGGTTGGGACTGCAGACTTGTTTGGAGGAAAGAAAATTGATAAAAATACTTCTGTTTCCCTTTACAAAAAAGTAAAATTTAAATAAGAAATTATAGTTTAATGCTTTGGAATTCTTCCAGTATAAATGTTACTATGATTTCTAATCCTTGCTTATTCTATTAAGGCAAAAGAGCCCCTTTTTATTATGCGGTGAAGAAAGAAGTACTATTGCTTTTTTGTTTTTTTTGAAGTAGTGACTTTGTCCAGGGGAAGGAGGAGAATAAAACTGTGAATCTCCTTATCATGCAAATATTTCTAACTTAATGGGTTTAGTTCCTTTTGCAGTAGCTTCCACTGTCCCCTAAGCTTTTCCTATAGGTCTGCAAGTTCAGGAAATGGGAAAATTATAGAAATATTAAGGGAGATGCTGATTGATCCTTTTTTGGCCTTATTGAGGTTGGAGAGAGACTGTAGAAGGCTCTTCTAGTGCCTTCATTTTACGAAGGCAATAAAATTCCATGTCTGCATAACAACAGGAGGTCTTTAGCAGCATGACAGTAAGGGGAAGGCAAAGAAGTTAGAGACCTGACCAATAATGTGTAACCATTGGTATCCATGTGGATTTCCTAAGATCTGTAGTCTGGACTACGAGACACACACTTTTGCTAGTTTTTCTCCTTCTCTTCGTTCCCTCCCACGGAACAAATACCTACAAGTGCATTTTAAAACCTTAGAATGTTATTGTTTCTTTCTAATCTAAATTACAACTCTACTGCAATCAAGAGACATGGACTAGATGGCCAGTGTCCCTTGTTCCACTAGATTGCCTTCTGTGTGTGCTGAACCATTCCTCTGAACCAGCCTTCTGCAGCATAAGTGAACTGTAGCTGCGAAGAGAGTGACTTCCTCTGTTTTATGTCTTCTAAGGCACCATACAGTTTCAAGAATCAAGGCAAATCTTTTCTTCCTTCCTCTCCTCTTCTGATGAGGGCAGTAAGTGTGGATATGTGCCCCACACATATTGCCAAAAGTGTAAAGTCTACATTTCTTCTTCTGAGATTGTGTGGCAAGAGTGAGTTTTGACTGTGGTAAATTAAAAATACTTCTTTTTCCTGATTATGACTGTTCACAGCTCTTCTGAAAATATCCTTTATTTGTGTGAATTGTAGTTATCCCTCAGCATTGTAATGCGAAATCTTGTCTGAAAAAGTGGATCCTGAGGTATATCTGTATGTAGTACTAGGTAAAGAATTTGGTTTAGAATACAAACATTCTGCTTTCCAGTTTTGGGACACTTCTTACAGGCTCCCCAATGTCCTGTAGGATTTTGTCCTCCTTGCGTAATGTCATGAATGTTTGCAATAGTATCTGGATGAGTAATTTAAAATGTATTAAAAATATGAATGAAATAATGTTCTAAAATATTTTAATTTTGTATTTTCGATTTTCTTAGATGAAGCCAGTGGTATTGCCCCTGTTCAAGTTAGCTATATTTCTTCAAAGAGTTGTTCTATTGCTGATGACAATTATGGTTGTCTAGCATCAAACATTCCTGCTTTGGAATTGATGGCTTTGTATGTAGCAGCTGCCATGCATGATTATGATCATCCTGGTCGTACAAATGCCTTTCTGGTCGCCACAAATGCACCTCAGGTAAGAAATTCTTTAACCACAAAATTATTTGTCTGTATCTGAAATAAAAGCAATAAAAATTCTTCTCTGTTCCTACTGTAGCCTGTTTAGGATCATTTGCTCAGTTTAAGAAATGGGGAAAATAATTTTCATTTAACTTGTGTAATACTTCTTTTTTCCAAATTCTGCTTTGTTTTGTATGTATTGGTTGTGTATGTGTGTAAAAATAATTTTCAATTTCCAAAATTGAAGAAAAATCCTAAATGCAGGTTAGAGTCAAAGACTATTTCATAGGGAGCTGGCCCTAGGACTGTCTAAGCAGATAATTCATGGATATCTTGCATTTTGGGAGTCCTCTGAAGTTATAGTGGTGTCTGTAGTTACCATAAAAACACAGGTTCCTCTAATAGTCCGATTATCTGCGTTGCCTAATCTCTGTATTTCAACTTAGTCCTTTATGGTAAATAGCCATTACCTTTAAGGGAGTGTGAGTAAGACGAAATCAGCAAGGCATCCTTGTTTTTATCTCCCATATTCAACTTTTTTGTTAGAAGAGAGAGTAGAAGGGAAGGAGATGTTGTGCTCTTCGGGATCTAAAAGGCTAAGACGAAAGAGGTAAAGGAGAGTAAAGCTAAACCAAATAGCAGATAGGAGAAAAAAGTTGGGGCAGGGAAGAATTGGAAGGACGAGCGCTGAAGAAAAGATGCCTAAATTGCGTGGCGAAATATTTTTATCTGAAGAGTGGGAAATTATCTGGGGAATAATATTTATGATGGCTATTTGGATCTCTCTTAATAAATTAGAGACAAGAAACTTAAATAATAATAATAATGACAACAGCAACAACAATAATAATGGGAAATCAGAAACCAGTACAGCTTGTCAGGAGACGGAGACTTTAAAAGTGAATTTACCAGTCAGTTTTCAACAATTCCTAATTGCAAAAAAAGTTTAGAATGTAGGCAGTTACATATTTCTGCTCAAAACAGTGTACAAGGAAGAATAAAAACAAAGCAGACATTCATCTCCAATTTTCAAAAATAAATACATTCATTTTGTTAATAATCTCTTCCTTTCCTCAAAACATAAACATTATTTTTGCAATTTTCAAAAGAATCTTTTTCAGGTCCTATTTAATCTATATTCAATTAATTATTTTCTAGGATGTTTTGTATAAACATGGGAGTTGTGAGTAAAATCTACTACTATTTTAATATTTTAATTAACTCATTTGCTGTTAAAATGTGTTCATCAGCATTAAATGTAGCACATTGAAAACTAGTGATACTCCACACCATTTTGCATTAACCACAGTTCTTAGATGCTTTGGAGTTCTTTTCATGCGGGTTTTTTTGGTTTTTGGTTTCTTTTTTTTAAACAATACTGGAGTTAAGAGGAATTAAAAGCATATACTGAGATCTGGGTTTTGGTTTGGGTTTTCTTGCTTGGTTGGTTGGGGTTTTTTTATGTCAGTATGTGTGCTCCACATACACTCCAAGAGTGCAAAGTCTACATTTTAAGTGGTTTCTGTATGTGTGTCTACAGTGTGAATGTAGATGTCACTAAGATATCTTTAAGGACTTCTAAAAAAAGAAAAAACTTTGCTAAATGTTTGGGGATTTTTTTTTTCTCATCTGCCATTTTTGTTTCACTTTAACCCTCAAACCTAGAAGGCAAAACATCATTTCCACTCGTTGTTTTGTTTGTTTAATTTTTTTTTTTTTATAATTAAGACTTGTTTCTGAGTAGGCCTTAAGCTTCAGAATATTTAATTATAAATTTAAATCTTTACTATGTCATTTATGATTCTCTTTTGTTTTTTTGTAGGCTGTTCTCTACAATGACAGATCAGTCTTAGAAAATCACCATGCTGCTTCTGCCTGGAATCTTTTCTTATCACGACCAGAATACAACTTTTTATCAAATCTTGATCATGTAGAATTCAAGCGTTTTCGTTTCTTAGTGATTGAAGCAATCCTTGCCACAGATCTCAAGAAGCATTTTGATTTCCTTGCAGAATTTAATGCCAAGGTTTGTTACATTTTAGTGTCTGCACTGAGTTGGTCATGATAGACTGATGTTGATGTTGCTGTGAGTATTAATAACTTGCATTTAAAGTTTTATATGATTTAAATTTACGTTATGATTCATAATTGCAAATAGAGTATTTGTTTTGTATAAACCACTTGTAGATTGTTTTGTAGATTGACTAATAAGCCTAGCAGATGCGACAGGGACCCACAGGAGACCTCGATCATATCCCATATTTCCATCTTCTGCAAGATAGTAAATGACTGGTTTTTTTCACTGTATAAGACAAAAAAAGATATAGAAAAATTAATGCAAGTGTGTGCTGTGGAAAGCCTGAAAAAAAACATGTTGATGAATAGTTTTAACTTAATTTTTAAAAATGTATGTGCTCAACCCAGGTAAATGATATTAACAGTCATGGTATAGAATGGAGCAATGAAAATGATCGCCTACTGGCCTGTCAAATATGCATTAAACTGGCAGATATTAATGGCCCAGCAAAAATGAGAGAGCTGCATCTGAAATGGACAGAAGGCATTGTTAATGAATTTTATGAACAGGTGAGTATGGAAAGTGTAATTTAATTTACTCTTTTTTCATGATAGGCAGATGATGAATTCTTTGCATTACCAAATGTATAACTAAATTAAATGTTATTTCTTGGGTTAAATCTTCAGGTAAGGTATTTCCATCTTCTCTTTCTGAATACTGAAAAATTATTTTTACAGGTAGCACACCAACATAATCTTTTACTTCCTATCAATTGTGTTAGAAACTTGAAAACAAGCTCCCTGCCAGTGTTGTCCATTTTTCAGATATTATTTTCTTTTGGTTTGTTTCGAGTTTTGGGTTTTTTTTTTGTTTTTCTTTTTGTTTTTCTTTCTTTTTTTTGTCTTAGGATGATGCTGATAAACCAGAATAACTGCTTCAACTTTGGGAGGTTATGTTCATTGGAATGTTTCCAGGTCAAAGAATAGGCATAGAATCCACAAGACTGGAAATGTATATTCAGCTAACTCTTAGTGCAAAGACAGACGATATTTGAAAACTTTCAAAATGAAATTAAAAAATATACATTAGTAACTAACAATATTGAAATGTAAATAATATTTTTACAGTGGAACTTTGATTAATAACCCTATCAAGATTAACGGGGAAAAAAGTCTGAAAAAATGTTGCCTATTTATACATTTACAACTTCTGTAAGTCCCCCAAAATATATTCTACATTTCTACTCCATTATTTTTCTGTAGTCAGCTTTAACTGTTTATGAGGCAACAACCAAGGATAGAAAAATATTTTTCAAACTACGAAGATAAAAGTAAACAACAAAATCACTTGGGTAATTTAAGCAATAGCAATAATAATCTCAAGTGCTTACACTTAACTGGAAGACCTTAGTATTCTCAGTTGCTCCTTTAGGAAAAACTTTTGTAAAACAATCAAGTCCACAGAACTGCTTATAACTTCAGTTGTGTATGAGCAACTGTTAAATTTTTTCTTCTCCAATTTATAAAATGGGAAAAAAAACAAACCACTTTATTCTGAATACTACAGTTCATTTCATTCTACGACTTTTGGGGGAAGCCGTTTACCGGAATGCCTTACCCTAGTTGATTACTTTCACATTTTCTCTGTTTATCATCTCAGCAATTGGAATTCCAATCTCTGCCTACCCTGAAGCCATCCTGTAAAGGCAGAGGAACAGAAGCTCCAGTAGAACTAGGTCTCCATCTGTGCACAAGGGTATCTCACAGCAAAGCTGAAGGGAGGATTGTGGGCTATGCAAGTCTGAGACATAATGTGTCTTTATTTTAAATTTGCCTAATTAAATTGTCATTCACTTAGTCTATATTATATCAATACTGTTATTGCCCTTAGTAAAAAGATACAATCCATATGATGTGTACTTAGTTCCTTAAAAGTAATATTTAGAAGAAAAATTTAAAGTTAATTTTTTGAAAAGTTCTGATTTTTTTTTTTTTTTTTTCATTTCTTTTTCAGGGTGATGAAGAGGCAAGTCTTGGATTACCTATAAGCCCCTTCATGGATCGTTCTTCTCCACAGCTTGCAAAACTGCAAGAATCTTTCATCACTCACATAGTTGGTCCCCTTTGTAATTCCTATAATGCAGCTGGGTTGCTTCCAGGGCAATGGGTTGATGAAGAGGAGGATGATGCAGAAAGTACTGAAGATGATGATGGAGCACAGTTAGACAGCGATGTTGAAGAAATGGAAGATGATCTCATTTTAAGTAAGCTTCTGTATTTCAGCTGACTTATATAGTTGTCATTTAATAGATTCAGACATAGCAGTGATGGTTGAAATTGTGTAGTACAAGTATTGTAGATTTTGCAGTTATGCTGCTTCATAAATTTTACTCTTTTTAATAAGAGTTTTGTTAAAAACAGGAGACCTGCAGTTTGAAACAGAAACCCATTGTTATCCTTTGCTATGTCACTATTTAAATATTCTGAATAAGCATCCATGCTTTTTGCTCAAGTTTACATCTCTTACAACATGCCATTGGTTTTGTATGTGTAAAATGTAATTACTTTGAATCTCAAACAGTCAAATATGCTTACAATTTTACAGAAGCTCAAAGGAAAAAAGGTAGACGAATATTTTGCCAGCTAATACACCATCTCAGTGAAAATCACAAAATATGGAAGAAACTGATTGAAGAGGAAGAAAAAAATAAAGCTGAAGGAACTAAACTGCTGACTGAGATCTCATCTTTACCTCAAGCAGATGAAATTCAGGTTATTGAGGAAGCTGATGAAGAAGATGAGCGACAACTAGGAGAATACAAGACATGCTAAGAAAACTTCAGTGGTCTCCAGTATGATGACAGCCTATTTTTTTTCCACTGTGCTGACTTTAGCCTGACACAGTTCACATAAAATTGAAAGGCCTTAATACTGTGAGAGGATTCTTTCTACTCCAGTGGAATCCCCACTCCTATGCACTTTTGCCACACAGCATATGAAACTTTATTCAAAGATTGAGTATTGTATACCCTGATGCAAAGTTCTTTATGCCTTAGTTGGTATAAAATATCCTGATATAATGCTGCCTTGCTGAATATGGAACTCTTATTTTCCTTGAGGTACCTGCAATTTTTAAAAACATTCAGTAACTTCAGTTACCAAAGTGGCAAGGACTTTTGCTGACAAGGAGATGTGGAATGAATCCTAGTATTGTCTTGAGTTGTTTATTTCATGTTATTTTGAACATGAATAAGAAAAAGTCTGTGCCTATATGAGAACTGTGTTACTGTTGCAGTGCACGCCTGTTGTGGGGTGTCTACTTAGTGCAGTAGCGTGCTTAATGTAGTCATCTCAGAGCAACTGTTCAAGGACTATGACATAAATGCTGAATTCTGGTATTTGTGGTTTAAAAAAGAAAAAAAATCTAGGTGCATCTATTTCTGATGCTTTTTTATTATTGTGCATAACCTGATGTTTTATTTTTGCAGAAAATTTTTGCAGGTTTGCAGTGGGTGTTCATGATAATTCATTGAGTACAAGGCCATTATCATCTGTTGCCTTGCTGTTTTATGGTAGAACATTAAAAACCTGTTCAGCTACTTAAATTATTAAGGGATTTTATTCTTTTAGTCATAATGCTATATTTCCTGCCCTTACTCAGGTTCCTGTTTAAAAAACAAGTCAACCACATCACAGATTTTTATCTTGCACCAGTTTCCGGTATTAAATTTTAAGGAACTAAGATCTTATTTCATTTATTCTTTGTATGTAAAACTTTAGGAGAATTAAAGATTTAAAAAAAAAAAAAAAAAGATGACATAAACTACTGTTTCAAAATGGCTAGTGTATTTTAATGTGCCCCACATCTTTTCTCCCATCACAGACATAGCTTATATTGCCTTCAAGTTGGATGTACATCCTGAAATATATGGAAAGCAGAACATGAAAATGTCGTGTAAAGCCTAAGATAAGCATCACTGTACTATATTACATTCTTATGGTTGAGTTTTTAAATAAGAAAATTAGTCACACCACACATGTATTTTTTAGGAACACTACCACTATAGGTCGGGGGGGGTGGGGAGGGAATAAAAAAAGCAGGAGCATAAACTAGGCTACAGGTATGTAAGCAAGCCACAAATAAAGCTAGTTTTAAAAGTGCACCTTTTAGTATTAAACATTTATACGCTGTGCAGTTGAAGTGAATAAAAACAAATGAACATGTATGCAAGTTATTAAATGTATCTTAGCATATTTGTGTTTACATTTACATCACTTGACTTGAAAAAAAAGGTAACATTCCTAGGATGACCTTGTGTAAATTGTATTGCACTATTTTACACAAACAAATTTTTATTCTGCTCTTTGGCCAGTTTAAATAACTGAAAGGAATTATTTTTTTTTAATTTTCCACTAATAAGCTTTTTGTTGATCCATTAAGAAGACCACTGAGAAGTGCTTTTGCTATTTTATATATTCAGTGCCAAATCCCCCTTTGCTGCCACTATTACTATCACTGCAATTTTTTGTAACATCAGCAGTGTTAAAACCAGATATTTCTGTCATTAATAAAATGTTGCACTATTGAAGCTGGCACTTATTTACCATTCACTTGTATTTTTCATTTGTTGTTCGTATATTTTCCTAACAGATAATTTGAAGACTACAGAAATTATGCGTGTTTCAGTATGCTGGATTCTCAGCATTTTGTGTTTAGCGTATGTGTTTGTACATTAAAAAAAAAAAATCATTTCAATACTGTTTAGTTTCATACTTGCTTCGACTGAAGAAAAGATGCAAGTGAGCTTGTCTAAAGTTACTGTTATATTATTTTACAGGACAGTTCCATTTAGTTTCCTTTTAAAAAATGATAATTAAAAACTAATATAAAGAAAGAATAAGAAAGTAAAAATAACATTTTTTCTTTTACTAAAGCACTGGCAGCATTTATATCTGGTGACAACAATGCCAGCAACTTTCTTATCTCAGGTTTCCCTTAAACTCTTTAGAAATACTGAAGCAATTTTTAAATTCAGAAACAAGTAACAAACCTCAGCATTTAATAACCTAATGTGCTAATATGTATTTCCAATTAGATATTTTCAAGTTACAATAGCTTACTTCAAAGATATACTTAATTATGATGTATTCAAAATCCACAAAATGTCTGTTATGTATACATAATATGTGGGATTGTTACTCTAAGAGCAAGGGTAAAAGAATGTACAAATGCCAGCAAAGGTTGGTTCAGGGCATGTTTGCAGAAGGGGATGTAACTGTAACAGAAGGCGTCTTAATCTATCAAAGATGTTGTCAACAATAACATATCTCCATACAAGGTATATCGCTCTTATTCTGGTAATAGCCCACTGAGAAACTACAACCAATGTAAATCTGTGATCACACTTCACAGCTACCAAGGGATCCTAAGGAGCACAGAAAAGCACACAAAAGAACACACTTAAAATACTTTCTAAAGCAACACTCACCGCATTTTTTGTCAAGAAGTAGGCCAAACTAGGCTACACTGAAGTTTAAGCTGCTACAGTAGATATACATTTTATGGATAATATTTGGAGGTTTAAGTGAAGTCTTCAGCCCCTTTTCCTATCAAGAGTCTCCAGTCTCCTCATTGCCTTCCATTACAATGGATGTTGGATTACTTGCTCCTACAATATGCTCCTCGTACAGTGCATACAGAACTTGACTACAAAGTTTGCTGTAAGGACCCAATTCCCTCCATGCTTCTAGAGACCTGTGGATGTTATGGTGGTGCTACACTAGTCAAAAGGAACTACTTGAATCCTCTTCCCCTGAGTTCTTCCTCCATGACAAAGTTAGATGATGAGTCTAAGATCCAAAATGAAAGGACTGGTGCGACATTACTTAAGGTAAGTCCAAATTAATGATGTTTGAGCAAGACCTGATTTGCTCTGTGCATAGAACCATTTTTTCTTGGTACTTCTTGCATTCAGTTTTAACCACAATCTGTGGCAGGTGAATCAACAAAAGGAGTTAGCAGAGTTCTCAAGGGGTTACTTTTAGCTCTGGTGCTTCCTGCTGGGCAGGCATAGTTGAGGCTGGGCTTCTGGTTCCTCTAAAAGTATACACAGAATTTGAGGTAGTCGAATGTGTGGCACTAACATTCACAGGGCAGTACTTTCCCTCTTGTCCAAAAAACATTTGAGTAGGTGTGAGAGGTGCAGAATTGGAAGCATCTCATAAGCTGGTGAGTGTGAGGATCAGGAATCCCAGTCAGAGACATGTTTTGGAGTCAAAGGATGGAATTAGCTTAGGTGATGAGAATTAGAAAGGAGAAGTAGGAGTGGCATATACATACCTATAAAAGATATGTTCTTATTCAGGAGAGAGACACTGTTTATTGTTTCAAGCCAGTTCATTGTCTTCAAAAGAATACGGAAACAGGGTATATTTGGTAAGTCAAAATATTAGAATTATAGAATATATTGTTAGAAATGACATTAAAATAGAAGTGAGAAATAACGATACAATTATCATAACTTAAGTTGTGATACAAGTTTAAGAAAATTGATTTTTCTGTGGCCAATAAGAATTAGATGAGAGAAAAATATACAAAGTTGATTAAATGAGGTACAAAAAGTATGATCAAGGCCTTGTTTTCTTTTGCTTTTTTTTCTTCCAGCTTTCTTCAGAATTGTGTTTCTGGACAACTTGCTTCTTATGTCTGTGTCAAGGCAAATGAGGTAATGAATTGCTTTCATTTTTGCAATGAAGAATTTTCCTTTTGGTATCTCCTGAAGCAAGCCTTTAACTTGCTGTAAGAATCATACTGCAGATCCTCAGAGATTAAGCTGGCAAAAGAACACAACTGTTAACTGGTACCTATCTGATCTTAATTTAATAGGGCCATAAGCAATTAGTACTTTTGTCATCTGCTAAATGATAAAGAATAATATCTTATATTTCAGAGGAAACAGGAAGAAAGCTTATGGACCAAGCTGCTATGGGATAAACATTCTAGTGCACTTGAGTTTCTAGCTGGCAGTGACCCTCCTGGCATAGTGTACATCCCCCACATTGTTATGAGTCCAGCTAACAGATACGTAACTCTTAACAGAGCAATCTGTCTCAATGGATTTGTTGTCCATTGCTTTCATTTCTCCAAGACATTACTGGCTTAGACTTGAAATAATACTTCTGGTTAGTCTCATTTCCGTTATCTGCAATACCCTAAAAAAATTAGAGTAACAAGCAATTGCTTGTTTTGTTAATAATCACAGATTGGGTTGGGTTGGGTTGGAAGGGACCTGATAGATCATTTAATTCCAACCCCCAATAGTAATAGCATTAAGCTATGGAAAGTGGTTCCAGTAAAGAAGAAACTGTTTTCCTTTGGTACTGAGATGGAAACATCTGTCCAGAAACTGGCTGACTTTAAATGCTATTGTTGTGATATGCTCAGGAAACTGAATAATGGATGCTTAATGTATTAAAGTGATTGGCACTTATTTGGTTCTGTGACACTGCAGGCACCCTTTAAATAGGGCACAACATAATCAGAAGTATTTGACCGGAAGGTTTCTTTTGGAATCTGTACACCATGAGTCATCTTTTGATTTCTGTACTCCAAGAGATCACAGGTGACAGCAACTGGTGCCTATGATAGGTTCTACTACACGGGCTGTATTACTGGCAGAATGTTACAATCTGTGAAATGTAAGTAAAAAGAATAAAAATCTTATACAGAGGAGAAACCTTCTGCCTTTTGGTTCTTCTGTGAGGTTTCAGAAAAATAGAAGTGTGTAACATTAAACCAATAGAGCCGTTAAATAACAGTGAGAGAGCGTAGTGTTTCAAATGATTCCTACCATTCACCTTGTAATTTGTCCATGTTCTAAGTACCTTGCCAAAAATCAGGTGATGAGTCACTTCTGACTCATCTCTTCAGATCAGCAGAACCCTTTGCACCTTGAATGAGATCAAAGTCTTTTCATTTTACTTCCATATAAAACAAAGACTAATGCTTAGCTTAAAATGTAAGTATTATACCAAAAATCCAAAGGATAAGTTTGACATTACTTATTGCACGTGGGGAGCGGACCGCAGACTTTATCACCTCTGCCAGTTAGATGTGAAAACTTGCTTCTGTGTGTGCTCATTCAAATGGACTTAGTATACCCCTCTTTCTTTTATCATGACATTCATCCTATTAGAATTTATTAATCTCTGTGGCGTTGTCAATTTATCTGACTCACATATTAACTAAGCTTTCTTAGTCAGAGCAGTGAATAAAGAAGCCCTCCTATTTATCTTTGAGAATGGGTTTGTAATCACTTTATTCATAATAAATAAGGCATTACCAAAATACTGTTTCTAATTTCAGATGTCACACTCCAGGAAAAATACCTGTCCATTAGACAGATTGCAGAATACCAGTACAGACCAGCGAGACTGATGGCATAAAGAGAAGGAGAAAGATTTCATTCGATAGATTTTTCTGAGTCTAGACAAAATGACACTTAAGTGAGATATTCTGAGGTTTTAAATACTTAGTAAGGCTGCTTTGAAAAGCAAAGTAATCAGAATAATGTTTTCAGTGTTCATAGTGTTTAGGACAAGAAGTAACAGCTTTAGATTGCAAGAAGGAAGATTCAGGCTCAACATGGCTAATTGTCTAAGGATTGAGAGGACTGTGACTCACCGAAATAGATTGCCTTGGAGTATTAAAGGAAGTCTTTAAAAAGTCTGAAAAACAGCTTTCAGAAAAACATATTACTGGGTCAGGTGAGTGAACTGCGTAACTTACTGAGATCCTTTCTGGACCTTTTTTTTTAAATACTAGGACTAGAGATGAGATCTGATATAGATCACTTTAAACACCAATAAGAAAATGTGCACAATGATAGAAAATAGTTAAATAATAACATTCAAACAACAGGAATTGGATGTGTCAACTGAATCTCTATTTTGGTGAATATTGAAAGCTTTTCATTTACTAAATATTTAACTGGTAATGCATCTTCCACCAGAAACAGTCTTTTTATTTGTTGAGGGAGAGATCTAGAATCTTTTGAAAAAATAGACAAAGTTTGAAGCTCAGCCAGAGTTAAGATTCTGTCTAGTTGTCAGCTTATGAATAAATGGAAATGGAGTAGCCAAAATGTTTTGTTTTTTTTTTTTAAATTGTCTAAAGTTAGTTTGCTAAAGCTTATTATATTTTAAATATTTGTCAAGCTATATGGTCCTCTCTAGATCTTAAGAAAGTGCATACTTAAGACATTGGGAGGTGTTGGATGCTTTTGAAGATGATGTAATTCATATACTTACAAAGAGGATTAGTTTAAGCAAGTGGGGATTTTTAGATAAATTTTAGCCCTTAGCACTGAGGTTTATTGCAATCAGCAATGAATTATTCTTACAGTCTCGTTTCAAATATGTAATCATGACATTCATTATGATATGAAGAATTTGAATATTCTGTAGGTTATATCTACAATTTGTGATGAAGTAAACGCAAGATTAAGGTATATTGCATTTCCCTCTATACTGTGACAGTTTAGACTGTACATTCCTTGGGAGAGAAACAGTATGTCTTTATACAACGTAAAATACAATGGAAGATGCCTTGAGGGGCTTGAAAAAGCAACTTTTAGGCTTCCAAAAAAGAGCAATTAAATTAACTTCCTAACCTATATAGGCATAAGAAGAGTCATAAGTACCTATGTTGTCCCTGGAAAAATTAGGCATGTTCACCAGCATTATTATTTTAACTGAGCTTATTGTGCAAGTCGAAGGGTGTTTGGACTCCTTAAACAGGGATCATGTGGAGAAAGGAAACTTAATTACCTGAGAATAACTGGACTTCTTGAAGATGTTTTATCCATAGTGATTCTATTAGCTAACTTTCATTCCTTATTGGTATGAAACCCTACCTGGGTTACCTATATTAGTGAAGGACCTGAACAACAGTTGATTCCCTCATTTTAGTGAAGGTGTAAGACTGTCCATGGGGCATACAGCATGGACCCTGTTGTCTAGATGCTAATGGTGGGACTAATGTGGTTAAGCATCCTAAAAAATTAACTGTAATGTAAAAAGTTCATATTTTTCTATATGTAATATTTTTCTCATGCTTTGGATAAGTCATAGTTTATACAAATAGAACATATTTATTTTAGGATTTTTAGTAGGAGTATAGAAAAGGAAGTCAGCACTTGAAAACAGCAAGGCAACACATAGTAAGTTTATTTGGTTTTCTGCTATATTACTATAGGCTGATATATATTACATGTAAAATTTTAGGCAAGCAGCCATCTGCTTCGGTAATAGTAAACTGTTGGATTAGATTGCACATTCTGATATGCTCCATTATTTTAATCAATTTAATCTATTTGGAATGTTACTTATTCAGAAGAATGTAACAAACGTAATGTCTCCTGAAGTCTGGCTATCTTCCTAAGAAATGACTACTCTGTGAGTATGGGTTCTGCCTAATTCTAATCACATTGACATCAAGATAGTTGACAGCCCTCAAAAATATCTAAAGGGATGATCTAGAAATGGAAGAATCTGATGATCCTCAAATTGTATTGTATGAAAGAACAGAGTAAGGCATAATATTTCCAGAACAGGTTTAATTTTATTTTGATTAGACAAAGGGTTTGAATTATGAGGCCCAATGCCAAAAAAACCACTAGCATCCAAACATCTAGCTGCTATGAAAATGCAAGTCTGTACCGTCACAGACCAATTTATACTGAGAGTTTACCTTTCAAAATCTTATTGAATAGTCCACTGTACTTAGCTGTGTTATTGTCTGTTTTCATCATTCCATCTACCTCACCCAAAGATAAACTCTGATCTGGCATCTTCACCATGATGATTGTTTCCCCCTGTTTATCCTTAATCCTTATATTTTCCTATTCAATGCATTGTCGTAAAATTTACAAAATCTTATTTTCACCCCTTTTTCAAAGTGATTTGACTATCGTTTATTGTGTTCTCTCCGAACTTGCTACTTTTCAGGTGAATGTGCTATCTTAACGACAACATAATCTACCTCATCTACTTGCTAGTGCTTGTACAAACCATTAGGATCAATTTAAGATGAAAAAAAATTTACATGAATAGTTTATTTTCACTATTTGGACAGCCTGAATCAGAATTAGATTCAGAATCTAACTGTGTAGCAGAACAACATAATCAAGAAAAGACCTGTTTGCTATGTGAGCTCAGGCTGCTTTAACACTTGAATAGCTAGCAAAGGTTTGGAGTTCAGAGAGAATGGCAAATTTTATAAGCTGATGATTGAGACAGGAGGGACTACTGGTACCTTATGTAGTTTACATCTCATGCTGAAGACAGTGCAAATTAGAACCAGAGCACAGGAGAAAGATCTGATAACTGGTTTTAAAATGTCTGTAACAATACAGGAATAACTATCCTCATTGCTAGCTATACAGCTGATTTTTCATCTAAAGCTGTTCCAAGTATTCAGCTGGTTCCTAATTTAAAGATATTTCACCTTTGACTTCTATATATATTCTTGTCTGCTTAGTGAAGAGATCTTTTATCAACTTTTTGTTCTCTGTGTAGATAGCTCTAGGCTACAATCAAGTCACTTAATCATGTGTTTGGTGAGCCAAGCAAAGGAACTGTCTTGAATGTGTCACTGGCCAGTATGTTCTAAAGTACTTTTTTGTGGTGCATATTCTGGAGAAATGCTTGAGCCTCCAACTTATCCAAAAACTTTCTAACAGTGCCAGTGTGTCACCGTGTCTAAAATAATAAATCATTCTGAAATGGAAGCATATTAGCTTGGACATGGTGCTGCCCTGATATGATCACATACTATTTGGTCAGCTCATAAAGCAGTAGAAGTACCTTTCAGCAATCCAGCATGTATAGCATAAACATATTCTTAGTAATTTTTACAGCTTTATAGGAATACTAACAATATTTTTAAATGCCCCTTCAGTTGTAGGCAACAGAACAGGACACAGTATTCAAGGAATGCTTGTGCCACCACCAAATATGCATATAGCTTCTGTATCCTCACTCAACATCATGTTTAACAACCCACTATGAATCCCAAGCTCTTTTAGAATTACAGCTTTTCAATATAGATTTCCCTCATCCTATGTCTGTTTTCTGTGTCATTGGCTCATAAACACCTGAATTTATATTTGCACACGTCCAAGAAGGCCAGAGTCCAGAAGGAAAGACCTTCCTTCTATTGATATTGGATCTGGCCCACAGGAGGTCAAAAACATACTCTCTGAAATTAATAGAGTGTAGTGTAAATGTACAAAATGAATGTAAATCAACTGAATTCTTTTCAGGATTACAGTTTTATAACTTCTGCAACATTACAAAAAATAGCATGATCTTGTATTGGAAACTTACCTGCACGATGATGATGCTTATGGAGGGATCACCAGAACAAATGCAGAAAGATCTATGACTTCACCTCAAGCTCTGGTCTAGTCTAGTTATGGGCAAAGAACATTTGGAGAGAGATGCTGAATACCCCTGAATAGAGACCACGCTACATTCCTGCAGCATAAAGTCAGTGCACATCATATCCTGTGCAGTAATAGTTATCAACACTGCCTACATTGTGGAGTATGTTGAAGTTTCCTTTGCAAGACAACCTGATGTAGGGGAGAGGGAGATGTGCACATCTGTTCAGCAGCTTAAATTCAGCAAACATTCATGAAGAAGAAAGGGGAAGGAGTCCACAAGCACGCAAAATGGTTGTTAAGGGTAAATTGGGTTAATAAGCAGAGAAACAGCATTAGTGTGATGGTCATTATACAGCAGGTACTACTTAGGCTTCTCTTCCCTTGCAGTCTAATCTGTGCAGTTTTGCAAGAGCCTGTACCTCTCTAAACCTAACTCCAATATCTCACCTTGGACACTACGAGGAGCTGATTTTGATATCCTACCTAGACTCTTTGCTTCAACAATCCTTGTTGAACACAATCTGCAAAGAAATGAGCTCACCTTAAGCACCTTCATGCAAAGTTGCCTAGTTTGTCCTTGGCATGCTGAGTAACTTTGGGAGTTTGGTCCAGCCAGTAACACGTTATTGTCAGTGACATGTCTGTTCTCTCGACATACACAGAAACTATATAGGGAGATATTTCCATGCCTGTGGTGACAGCTATCCTCAACAAAACACCTGAAAATTTACCAGCTGTTGTCCAGCCACCCACAGGCTAAAGATGGCATTGCCGTGGATCTCCAGGGTTATTTAAGCAAGGTCCCTCAGCTAATGCCAGATCATGGTCCCACATAACCTAAATTATTCTGGGTCTACAGAGAGCATATTCACTTTGCTGTCTTTAAAGCTGTCTGGGGCTCCTGGGCACCACATTTCCCTTTACCCACAATACAGTGGCATACCCCCATAGCAGAAAGAACTATTGGTTCTGCCCAATGAAAACACAGTTTTCTTTGCAGGTTCAGTTCCTGGTTTCTGCAGTGATCTCAAACTGTAGACAAGGGAGATCAAGTCTTCCAGGCATATTTTAGCTCTTAAGTCACTATGTATCTTAAACACAAGTGAGTTTTGCTCCTTTCCAACCCTGATTCTGTACAGAATTAAAAGTTGACGCAGTCCTATAATACACTTAATTTAAGGATGAAAGAAGCAGGCTCTTTGTAAAGTCCAGTCTGAAATGGTGCTTTGGCTGCTACAGATACAGTGATTTCTGGTACTTAGTCTGAAAAATTCTGCCAATTCAATCCAGAAGTGTATGGTACTGACTGCAGCTCTTGCATCAGTGTTAAGAAGGGAATCTCCTGCTGGATAGTAAGATGTGTTGCCCTGGACCTGGACTTTAGTCTATGAGTAGATATAGGAATAGCCTGTCTGAGAAATAGGGAAGAAAGCACACATTCTCATGGTACAGAAATGGCACGAAAGAGGAAAGGCATAGAACCACTTCTAGAATTTCTGCTTTAAGGCACATATACAAAACCAGAGCAAAGATGGAGAAAATAGATGTAGGAGAAACATACAGCAGCTTATAATCTTCCTACTGGTATTACACTGTAGTTGGCTGTGGAGATCTTTGAATGGGATATAGTAAACTAATACAATGGTGAGTTGACTATATTCTCCAGTTAGCAGAATTTCTGTGATTATACTCAGAAAAGACAACTAGTTATTGCTTAAGGAGAAATTAAAATAATTAAGAATATAAAATCAAGTCTTAATCCTAAAATTCCTGTTCTTTAGGAAAGACCGCTGAATCTTGTCTGCATTTACAAATACTGAACAAGACCAAAAAACAGTGCAAAGGACATCACAATAATCTGACAGGAAGGGAAAAATGCTGAAGTGGATTTTTTCCTGGACAAACTAGAAAAAAGAATGATTCAAAATTGTATAGGTATTGAGAGCAGCAAAGGCAAGCTAAACATGCATTTTTAGCTACATTTACAGCAAAAGTCCTTCACTGCCTTTAGGAACAGCAGTGGAGTTAGAGAAGGTATGTGAAAGTTTCTTCTTGTGGTCGTGATACACCTGTATGTGGAAACAGTGCTCCAGTTCTAAACTATCATCATGAATTCAAAGAGCTAACTCTGCAAAAGTAAAAAATGAGAAGACTATAAATAGTGGAGGGAATAAAACTCAAAAACTTGAAACGAAGAGCACAATAAATGGCAATAATATACAGAAACAGAGAGGTTACAATTTAAATTTCAAGAATCTTTCCATCAGTATCTGGACACATTGTTTTAATCCAAAACATTAGGACACTTAAAGCCACATAGGAAAAACTGCAAATGGGAGTGATCTTACCTTTACACATTACTTAATGTCTTTTTTCATCCTTAAATTCTACAACCAGAAAAAGACATACTGGTTAACATATCAACATTTAATCCCAAAACAACATTAAATGGCTGCCAGTTATGCTAGATATTTCAGCTGCAGAAAACTCTCACCAGGAAGTTCTCAACATCTGGCTTGCTACTGATGTTCATTACTAATTAATCTTGATACAATGGAGAAATTCCAGAGGACTGGAAAAAACTATTATTATGTCAGTATTCCAAATTATTAAATTGGATCATTAGGATAATTCTAAGTCAGAGGGAAAATAATGAAAAAGTTGGTACAGAATGAAACATGTAAATATGACTAATACTGACATAGATTTCTAGAAAAGACAGCTTGTCAAATGCATTTGATTGCTTAAACGAGACTGTAAGCTGACAGATAATGGTAAAAGTTTGGATTGATATTCTGAGGCTTTTATAAGGCGTTTTGATTTAGAAACCAGAATGACATATAATCAATATGGTTCTCATTAAATGGATTAAAGACTAGCCAGGAGTTAGATCTCAAAATGCCTCAGCAAAAGGAAATTATCACTGGCCAGCTGCATTTTGAGCATAGCCCCTGCAAGAACTGGTTCTTGATTTTTTTAATCCTTCCCCCACTTCAGTTAGGGCTATTTGAATCGTGTTTTAACCAAACGATGTCCTAGTTCTTGCAACCCGGAAGGCAAACCCAGATACAACGAAACTCTGTCTGATCTAAGAGCACAGGGTGGGCTATAGGAAGCATTACCATGAGTCCAGAACTGTAGCACTGAACTTTTCTGTTCAGTATTTCTTCATACTGAAGGCACCTAAATTTGGTAGGTTCCAGAATTTTTACTCAAGCATTTCACAGCACACAATATCTACTTATGCAGGTACCCAGAAAAGCTTCAGTCTTGACTGCTAAGCCCCACTGTTTTGCCAATATCTTAGGAGCAGTTTATTCACAGCTTTCATGGTGCGCCCAATGCACAGTGATGACGCTTACCTCCTTCCTCCTCTTTTTTAATTTTAAATCTTCTCTACAGAAAGGCAGTTATTCGGCAAGAGCAGGAGCCTGTCCACCCTCTTCAGAGCACTAGGAACATATGTTTGAGACGCTCATGGTGGGGCATGTGGGTCTGACTCCCCTCAGAGTAAGTAATTTAATCTGGACCTGCTTAAGTCAATAGGCTATTATATAAGTGGACTGGTATTAGCTCTGTTTGATCCTTCTCGTTTGCTATTTCAAAAGAAAGGAAGTATTTCTGCTCCATATAAGCTGGAAACATTAGGTCAGCAGAAAAACAATTTCTGCCTTTGAACCTTCCTGCAGCTCCAAGTTGAAGCATAAGCTGTATAAAGAGCAAGGTCTAATCTTCATCCCAGTGCTTAAATAGCCGTTTGCCCAGTGTGTCTTTTGCTCTGAACCCTGTTCTCAGGCCCTGCTTCTCCACACATGGTGGGGACTGAACATACCATATTTAGATTCTCAGGTTCTCCTGTATGGCCTGCATGCATAAATCTTTTATCTACCAATAACCAAAAAGCAATACCTGCCAAGAATAAAAAGTAAAGCTGGCAGAAGTCAGGAGTAGCTGTTATGCCTGAAACTTGTGCTTAAAATCCATTTAAAATCTGTTTCTCCCCACCTTATTCCACTTCCCCTCCGAAAAAGGTCTCTTCCCTGGTCGGTCTTCTAAGCAGCTTATTTTCTTGACTTGTAGATAGTTGCATGTGACTCTGGTAACACACACACCATGTTCTCCAAACTACTTAGCCAGAGATTAATCACTACATAATGCTTTGTGTTGGGAGGCAATGGAGGACATGTATCTGGAAACACAATAAACTGGCAAAAAAGATTGCTGTAATTGTCAGGAGTACGGCAGTAGTTGAACACTTTCTATGTGTTACTAAACGAGAAGCAAACCATAAAAGATCTTAAAAGTGAATTCACACAGTTATCTGATTCACTGGAAAATTATGACCAACTAGGAAGACAGGGCAAGCAGGAAGGATTAAAATGCTTTAATAAGCAATTTGTTTGTCAAAGCTGGAAAAAATAGTTTATTCTGAGTTACAGAAATTTAAATAGATACCTCTGAAACCTTTTTAGCTATGTAAATTTAATGGAGAATTACAAAGAATAGCTTAGCTGGAATAATGTAAATGAGATTTCCGTGGATGAATCCGAGTATAAACATACTGAACCATATTCTCCATATTCTCCATGCTTATAAAAATATCCTCTCAAAGTAAAATGGCTTGCTAAGTAATTAAATATTTAAAAGCTGAAGGAGAAGTTAGATTCAAACAGACTTTGGAGTGAAAACATCAACTTTAAACACAGGATATGCTTCATGTTTTTGGTTGACACTTTTTTTTGTGAAATCCAAGTAAAAAGAAACTATTAACTTGTGAACAGTCAGAATTTATCTGCAAGTCATTTAAATTTTTTCTTCTGACATGAACACATTTAGAAATAGAAGGCAAAGTGGATCCTCAGCTGCACCTTGGAGCACTGTGCTCCACCTGACAATCTAGATCTTTCTCATCATCGTCTCTCTGCACAGATGAGGTATGGCTGTGGTTGTAATGTCATGCCTAATCTTGGTTTGAGATCTGGAATCACGCCATGAGGAAAACACAGGTGAAATCGTTGTAGTAATGAAGTGAAAAACAAAAACATTTCCATTCGAGCCAGCTGTTCTCCAAGACAATGTCTTCTTCCTGCATTGAAAAGAAGGTTTTGAAAAGGCTTAAAATGCGTTCAGTTACATTTTCGCTCTTACTATAAACAAGAAGGGTCATTTCTGTGTGCTAAAAGGAGCTGTATGAACTTGATGGTAGTATTCTGTATGAGAGGATAGCTGATAATTTACAGCAAGAAACAGATTTTAGAGAATTTCTTCCTCTCACTACACAAATGCCATTGTAACTAATTCTGTCAAATTTATTTAGATAAGCGATTAGCTACTTTATCTTGTCATGAAGTGCCAATCTAGACAGATGTTTTTAAAAATTGATACTGTGAATTTCAGCCTCTGTCCCCTACTATTTTCTTAATTACATCTACTGCCAGTCATTATTAACTGGCAATTATTATAACTTGATAAGGAGAAACATATGAAACAGGTCTGGATAACGCCTTTAAATAATAGTTCTCATTCTGCGCATGACTAGTTACAGGGAGTAAATGTGGTTGTGGAAGACACAGATGAATGGATAACAACACCTGGAACTGGTAAGGTCAAACAGGCAAAAAGAAACGTAATAGAATACACAATAAAGATGGACTTCATCAAATCTAACTTTGGCCATTTAGATGTTGTGCATCTATTCCAAAGGAATTGTCTTGTCTTGTCTCCTAGTTTTTGGAGAAAGAGTATCCCAGATAAATAAGCTAAGTTACCCTCTACACAGGGCTATGTCTTTCTGTAGACTGCAGAGGTAGCCCTGGCAGTTAGCTTATACAGAACTTCTAATTTTTTAAGGTCATAATCACATGTAAGGTAGATTATCCACTCTTATAGGCATCAAAAGACAAATCCATGATGACTTAGGACTGCCAGAATACTTCCTCAAGACAGAATGCAGTGCTACATGCTGACCCCATGCTAGTTATGAGTAAAATCTGCAACTGCAGGTGCTGATCTAAGTGCTGAAAGTTGAAAGCTGGTTGTGTAAATCACCTCTATGTAACGACTTTTGCAGCAAATAATAACTATTAATTGTGAAACAAATAACACTTACGTAATGCAATGATATAAAATGTATAGACTCCTCAGATAAGAAGATATTGTGCTGTGGTTTTTGTTAGTTTATATATAATAATGAGCTCATCTATATAAAAGATATTATGCTAAAATCTGTTATGTCCAGAGCACATTATACTGAATATCTTTAAAATAGCTGTTTCATCAGAACTGTGGTTATTTTATATCATTCTGTCCATTCCTGATTTATTACCATCACTTTTATGTTACACATCTCTAGATTTATGAACAGGAACAGTGGAAGGAATCACTCTTACCTAGTGAAAAAGGAATAAATGCATCTTTCTTGACAAACTGCCCGCCGCTGTCCAAAAATCTCTCAGGAAAAAACACTTCTGGATTGCTCCAGTATTTTTCATCAAAATGAACGGAGTAGAGATTTGTAATGACTGTAGTGCCTTCAGGAATAGAGTAACCACGCACAACAGTATCTTTGGAAGTTGCGTGAAAAATACCTAGTGGAGCTATATTACAGAATCTTAGAACTTCATGCAGAACAGCCTCAGTGTATGGCATTTTGCATTTCTCTTCTAAGGCAGGCATTTTGTTTGGGCCGATGACTAAATCGATTTCTTTTTGAACTTGTCCTGTTAGGAACAGGAATAAAAGATGATGTTTAGTGTGTAATATCCTTTATTTTTTAATTTAAGCTATAAAATATTTACTTTTAAAAGCATACTGAAACATGAAATATCTTATATAAAATATAGTAGCTTATAAGCTTTTAAATTTAGACTCTATATTCCTTATCCTGCTAGTAGGAATTATTAGTAGCATATATATCAGTAATCTTAATTTCTAAAGTAATTATTCTCAGTAAAATCGTGTTTTAACATACTCTTCTTTGCTTGTGTATATTTTTATTACTGGAGCTCTGCAAAACTAAAGAAACAAGCAAAAGCCTGCAAAGATGAAGTACACTAAATACTTGAATGAACACAGACAACACTGAAATCAGCCACTTGAACTTTCCCTTCTCTAATTCTGCTATGATTCTTTCGAATTGTCACCATGTAAAATCATCCATTCTTACACTGGAAATATCTGATACAACATAGAGTTAAGAGGGACAGGAGTCTGAGTTTAACTGAAAACGAAGAAATTCAGTCACTGTTTTTTTTTAAGCTATTTTAAAAATGAAGTTCATAGGTTATTTAAACATTCTCAAAGGCATATAAACTGTCTCTTTTTTTTCTTAATATACTTTCCTTTTGAAACTGTCAAATAGCTCCTAACTAAAACAAAGTTGGACTTTTACAATTCATGTGGAACCAATAATGAGAATCTGGGCAGTGATAGAAAAGTTCTACCAGAATCACCAGGTTTTTCAATCTGAAGTGACAACTTTTCACATCAAAATAAAGAGGTGAAAAGCAGCTTAGTGAAAGTACACTCTGTGATGTAGTAGTGTATAGGTGTATATTGTAATACTTGGACAGAGAAAGTCTAAAGAAATGAAACCTAACAGCATTTTTTATTTTTATACAGATGAACAGATTTTTAATCCAAATTCAGAAACACATTATATCACAAGGTCTGAGATCAGAAGATTATTTTAGGTGAGTGGATCTCTACAAAATCGGTCAATGGACAGGAGACACAAAACTACAAAGTTTTCTTGATCTTTATTGAAAAACAGTATCTTGGTCAGGTCTCAATAGAGAAGGAATAAGGATGGTATTGTTTTAAGATATGAATACTGTTTGTGAGCCAGGACAGACTGATCAGAAACTGTGATTCAAGCAGACCTTTTTTGCATTTGGGCTTTTTATATAATGTAAAGCACAAACATATCCTACTGACTGATTATGACACTTAATATATTTCAACTAAAATATTGACAATGTATATATGCATCCTAAAACTTAAGTATTTATGAAATCAGATTCTCATTTTTTCGTTTTATGACATGTTTTTCTTCTTTGGTAGATTTTCTTATTATACTGTGTAAAGCATATAGATGAATGAGTGGAACTCGGAAGCCTAAAAGCATCAATTTTTCTAAACCTATTTGTTTTAAATAATCTGAAATGTGTTGACTGGTTAAAAGTAGCAACTGCAGCCTTAAGCTTCCACACACAAAAAATTATTAGGTGTGCTTAGTGAGCTGAAGCTACAAAATTCTCTGAAGTATGTCCCTCAAAGTTTTTAAAATTAACAACTCGAATCCTGTTAGATCTTGCTTTTAATCCTAGGCTAGAAGTTTTCCTGTTTTTTAATATTTAATCAGTTTCCTCATATTCAATTAATTAATCAACTAACTAAAACAGAGTTGAGTAAATGAAAGTAAGAAAATATATGAGGTTATGGCTCTCACGAGATATTTGAGCGAACTTTGGTTCTACTTGCTTAGCCAGATATTTTAACCAGCTCAGTGAATACGGGACTTAAAAATAATGATAATAGCAGCAACAAAAGAGCTTCAGCATCAACTTCTTTATTTAATCTGAATGTATTTCACTGTTTATAGCATGTCAGGTCTTGACATACATTATCATCATATTTTAATTTTCAATTTTTTTCAAGTAAAGCTGTACCTACGTTAAACATAAATATAAAATGGGATCTCTAATTTTAAAATAATTGCTTTTGTCCACCCAACTTAAATTAAAAATTATTCTGAGAAGATCAGAAGGTATAGAGTCATGCATCTGCTACCGTAAGAAGAAAATACAGTCTTTTGTACATAAAGATATCTGGTTCCTATGCAGAACTCTTGAGAACAGATCTCAAAAGCCGTATAGCTATGGGTACTGTTGTTATCCCAATCTGGAAATGATGATGAAGGTAAAATTGATGTTAGAGCAGTATTCCTTGGTCAAAGTATCAATAGTGACTTTCCAAGTTTTCTAGGTTGCTCTGTCTCCAAATACTGAAAGTCCTTAGTTGAACTACGCACTGCTATGGTTTTGACAGGAAAAGCAAAGTGGAGGCAGTGAAACAAGAAACGTGACTGTTCACTTCTAAAATGCAAACTTCTGCACAAAGTGTCTGGGCTGACATTCAAACATATATTGCTGTCTTACTTCAGAAAGACTGTAACACATTTTTATTTTTAAAAGCTATTTTTCTTCTTCTGGAAGTATAAATATAGAAGACTATAATACATAAATCTATTGTGAATTGAAACACTTAAAGGTAAAAAGAAGTTGTACTTAAACTGTTAACCACAATCTGATTTACACTTTTGCTGATGTTTTCATGTTTATAATTTAGTTTATTAATTTCCTATTTAATTGCATTTGCTTATTAACTATAGATTAGTACATCTACCAGCTGATGTTATGCATCAAAACACTAAACTTAAATATATAAGAAACACTTTAGTAAAACATTAAAGCTTCATAAAAATGTATTTACAAATTATTACGCTAAAATTTTATCATCATACTTCACTTTTGATATCCTCTTCATCTGCATATAAAACAAGCTTTTCACCTCTGTCCACAGTGTATTTGGTAAATGATATACTAGAGTAATATATACAAACCTTCCTCTTTGGTTACAACTATGGATCACTGCACCACTTTGGGGAAAAAAAAAAAAAAAATTTAAAGTTGCAAAAGCAAAATGTATCGGTTCCTCAAAATGTCAAAGTCCTTACCTTGAATGTTTGGATAAAGAGCCATAAATAACACTGCCCATCTTAAAACATTTGTTGTGGTTTCTGTCCCAGCTATGATGAGTTCTCCAACGGAGAAAATTAAGTTTTCTCTTGAATATGTTGATTCTGGATCATTTTCATTGCAATCCATCTCATCTAGATATGCATCTACAAAATGCCGAGGTGACTGAGGCTTCCTATTTTCAGAGACACGTTCAATAAGCTCATGAAGAAAGTCATAGACTTCAGCTGCATTTTTAAACAGCTGCCGGTGTTTCCCAAATGGCAAGATACCAATCCAAGGGAAAGCATTATATAAAAATACAGAAGCACTAGCAGCTAATTCAATGTTTTCACTAAAAATCTCAATCATGTGCTGAAATTCAGTATCTTCATATGTAAAACGTTCTCCAAAAATAATCAAATTAGTAATGTTTGAAACAGCACTTGTTATGAAGTGCTTAAGATCAAATGGTCTCCCTTTGTATGTATCAATGGCATCAAGAAAAAACATAGATTCTTCTGAAATTTTGTGTTCAAAGGACCTTTGACCATATCCAAAAATTCGAAAGGTATTTACAGCTAATTTGCGGTGTTCTGTCCATCCTCTGCCATATTTACTGTTCAGTAAGCCTGAAAAAATATTTTGACACAGTATTTTATGCAACACTTTATTTTCCCCCCACAAGATAATAAAATTAGTTAACAAGGCAAAAAATTACACACATCTTGCTGTGGAACATAGTCCAAGAGTGACAATCCTTTCCAAATAATAACTTTAAAGAAGCATCAAGTATTGGCTCGATGTCCAAATGGTGTCCCTCAGGGGTCCATATGGGACCAGTGATGTTTAACGTTTTCATCAATGACTTAGATCAAGTGCACCCTCAGCAAGTTTGCAGACGACACCAAGCTGAGTGGTGCAGCTGACACACCAGAAGGACGGGATGCCATCCAGGGGGACACGGACAAGCTCGAGAAGTGGGCCTGTGTGAACCTCAGGAGGTTCAACAAGACCTTATTGTGGCCTTTCAGTACCTGAAGGGGCCTACAGGAAAGATAGGGAAAATCTTTTTAGCAGCGCCTGTTGCAAAAGGACAAGGAGCAATGGCTTTAAACTAAGGGAGGGCAGATTTAGACTAGATATAAGGAAGAAATTCTTTACAATGAGGGTGCTGAAACACTGGCACAGGTTGACCAGAGAGGCAGTGGAGGCCCCATCCCTGAAAACATTCAAGGCCAGGTTGGACAGGGCTCTGAGCAACCTGGCCAAGTCAAAGATGTCCCTGCTCACTGCAGGGGGGTTGGGCTAGATGACCTCTAAAGGTCCCTTCCAACCCAAAGCATTCTGTGATTCTATGATTTTATGAAATGAGATAAAGAAGTAGACAGCTAAAGCAAATGTTTCATGTGATGACAAACCCATCTATTGGACAGCAATTACATTTTTATATAAAAGACATTAGTACTTACCTCCCATGTTTGTCAGCTTCTTAAACAAGGGAAGAGACGGTCTATCTGCAAAAATTTCACTTTGATGAACAAGGCATTCTTTTACCGCATCATAGCCATTCAGTACAATAGCAGATATGCCTCCAAGATCAAGACTGAAGATCTTTGGGGGGGGGAGGGGGAAAGAAAAAAAAGTAAAATGCTATTACAACAGAATCTTAAGAGCAAATAAAGAAAACAAGTAAAAACAAGTAATGAAAAAGTGAAACAACACTAAACATCAATGCAAAATACAGACTCCAATAGACTTCAGAAGGGCATACAGGTAACCAGAGGCGGTACAACTGTGGCATTACACAGTAGAGTCTGCCGAGAGCTGATGTACTCTGTCAACAGAGAAAGTAAATTAGCCCATGCTACGTTCTGTGCTTTGCTGTGCACCTAAAGTGACTAGCTCTCCAAAGTAAGGACTGGGGATGCTTTCATATAGTCATTAAAAAAATGTCAATTGGTATGACAATGTATATTTGTCAGAAAAAATGTACTGTCCCTTAACATTAGTAGATACAAGTATATACTAATACCCACTACTGTCTACTTATAAGTATATAACATTATTAGATATAAGGTATAGTTTTTATATAAGAACTAGAAATAAAGTACATGTATTGCCTACTTTCCTAATTTGCTGAGACTGTTTCCCCAGGAGGGAGGAAAGCTTTACTGCTGTATCTGCTCCTCCTGCCTGCCTGAGGAAAGGTCAATTCCCATGGTGTAATTTGATTAAGGGCGCTACGACTGAAGCTACCAGTTCGCATCACAAAGACTTCTTCCAGCATGTCACTTCGTAGTGGCAGACACAGAAGTGGTGTCAGTTGTGGAAACAGCCAGGCTGCACCCAGTCCATTCTAGCTCTGAAACTGGACACCAGCTTACTTTGCACAGGCTCCCAAAGAACCATCAGATGATAGAAGCGAGAGCCATGATGACAGCCAACAAATGACAGCATAGCCCAGCTAGTCCCATCTCCTGTTTCCAGAAGTGGTTAGCACTAGGTGCTTTGGAGAAAGATGCAATACATCCTGCAGAAGGCACATACAGGATAAACAAAATGAAAATCTTAACCTAAGTTTTAAAAATTAAAACCAAGGCTAAACTCAAGACTGAAATCCTATATCCCTTTCCATACTTTTGTTAGCGTTATAAATCTGTACTTTTGCCCGTGCAAATCTCTAGTTTCTCCTTCATCTCAGAGCTGTTGACCTCCACAATATGAAATACTGTTTACCTAATTATACATTCTGTGACAACCAGGCTGTCACCAAAAGGCTTGTCAAGCACTGGAACAGGCTGCCCAGGGAAGCGGCTGAGTCACCATCCCTGGAGGTATTTAAAAGGTGTGGTGCTTAGGGACCTGGTTTAGCGGCGGACTCGGCAGCATGAGGTTAACAGTTTGACAGGATGATCTTAAGGGTCTTTTCCAACCTAAATGATTCTGTGACTGTTTTGTTTTAGCAAACTTGATATTTTCACTGTTATAATGACTCTTCTTTTCTCTGTGACAAGAAGACACTCCCAATATATTTTTGCCAACCATTTGTGAGCTTTGTATACTTTGATCATAGCTTATGTATCTTTCTTCCTATGTCATACATCATTTTAGAAAAAAATCCTTTCATTGCATTTTTCCACAGCCCCCCCAAATCCTGATATACCATCTTCAAGTTCCCTCAAATTCTGCAGGATCCTTTCTGACAGCAGGTGACTAGAACTGCAGACAGCATTTCAGGCAAGTAGAAAGCTTTGTTTATTTGACAGCATGTTTTCCTTCCTATTTCCATTCTGTTTGACCTAGCGTTTCGCTTGACACACATTTACTTTTCTCTACTGCCAAAATAAATGAAACAAAAGATAATCCTATCCTTTTGTTTCTGCCATTTAGCATGCTTTTAATTCATGCACTTTGCTTTGCTTCTCATTGATGAGAAGACTGAGGTTTATTCTGTTTCTGCTGTGGGTTTCATAAATTATCTGTCAAAAGCTTTCGACGGGCTTAAGTTCTAGCACCAGTTTCATTTGCTTGCTAGGGGTGTTACATTTAAGCACTTCTAGCAGTTGGAAGGAGCTGATTTTCTAGACATGCCGTCGTTCCCTGGACACACAGCGCAGTCCTTCACAGGCCTCCAGCGATAACCCTGCTCGGTGGGACACCATGGGTGTCACACACGGGCGGGAGATGCGCAGGCACTCCGAGCGGCTGCCCCGGGGGTGCGCGCCGGCTGCCACCAACACCTACCGAGGTGTGTGTGTGCGCACAGGCCCGCTCCCCAGTGCTCACACCTGCCTGCTTTCCCCTGCTGCGGCTGCGCTGGGCTGAACTTCTGGGCAGCTTGTAAGAATAGACTGGTTGCTTGAAACTGGCCCATGAAACACCTGATATATAAGGAAGTATGAACAAAAGAAAACAGATCCCTTCTACAGTCGTACTGACTGCCCGCCGGCGAGCGTTCCACCGACCCCACCGCGGGTGCCCTGCCGCAAGGCGCTGTCAGGGAAAACGCTGCTCTGTCCCCGTCCCCGCTCTCTGGCCGCTGCGACGTTGTTAACTCTCAGCCCCCTTGGCGCGCCGCGGGCCCGCGGACACGGAACCACCGAGTCGCCGCCGGCCCCGGCAGGGCACCCGTCCGAGGGCTGTCTCAGCGCCCCGGCCCCGAACCGGGCGCCGGGCCCGCCGCCCGCTCCTCTCCGCGCCTCCCGGCCGGGGGACGAACGGACGGACGGACGGAAGGAGTGAATATGAGCTCCGGCACCGCGGAGCCGATCGACGCCGCTCCCCCCGCTCCCGCGGAAAGGGCTGGGACCGCAGCGCCGGCTCTGCCTTGCGGCCCGGGCCGCGCACCGGGCGCTCTCCCCTGGCCCGTCCGCCGGCGGGGCGGGGGGGCTCC
>Ga0065711_1026819_pt1 | contig 59019 bp, 34 predicted proteins | sample Hoacrofraction12_FD_59098 | JGI IMG/M metagenome (GOLD analysis project Ga0065711, IMG submission 59098) | Hoatzin crop microbial communities from Cojedes, Venezuela - Epithelial fraction 12 v2 (version 2) | ecosystem: Host-associated > Birds > Digestive system > Esophagus > Crop | place... | reverse complement strand
CCCCACCATATGATCAATTATACAGAGAATACTGGTTTCAATCACAAGTCAGAGGACAAACCTGAATGAACAAGCATGGTCAGAAACTTCAGACTTCAGTTATTCTCCTGTTTCCCGTAAAAACAGGAAAAAAAATGAGAAGAGCAATATGGTACAAGAACATTCCTGTTAGACTGAATGCAGGGCTGTTAATTAATACCGAAGTACACATATTCATTTCTTGGAGATGAAAAACAGTCAAATCAGTCTTGTACAGGAAACCTCTCAAAGGGAGAGGCTACTGTCAGTAAGATGAAACTCATTTTTCAGTCAGATTCAGTAATTATTTGTACTTTTCACATGTGAATACATGGTTAGATGAGCTCTGAAGCTTTGAAGGCTGGTCCACAGTTCTGTCAATGCAATCTGGCTTTATCTAGCCAAAGCAGGCTAGAGCCCCATCCAACTACTTTGTTAGTGTTTTGTGCTCTCAACTATTTTAAACATACACATTTTGACCTTGAGCTTTAGATTAATTTAGTCAACAACACTATTAACAGAAAACATTGTGGCATTTGGGGCCAGTGCAGCCAGAATTACTCTTTGCCTGGCTACATAGTCAGCCACTTTGTTTGAGGGAAGATTGCTTCTGCAGTGTTTTAAACAGGTCACTCTCTTTATATTTCTGATTAATGCCTCCTTCCCAAAGCTTGACCTAAATACATTATTTTAAGCAGTTCTATCCAAAAATATGCTTCTCTCTCTAATCATATAACACTCACAATTGATTTGTTGTTAATTGGGATTATTCCTTATTGGTAAACAGAAGGCACTGCTGTATACATTCTGTTCATTTGTACCTGTCTTCTGTGGGTTAACGGCATGATTAAAAAACATTTCACACTGAGTTTCTAGCATTAGAAAAGCAATATTACTCAGTGATTGACTTTTACTTTGGGCTTGATGTTATACTCATTCCTGTGCAGCTTATCTAGAAAGGAGAACATTAACATTAACAAACACAAGTAGTTATATTTCAGCAATGCATAGTATTACTGTGATAATTATTAATCTCTTCACTTCTTTTGTAACTTCCTTCACCTTAACCTGACATCTCTTTTTTAAGCTTTCGTCTGACATTTTGGTACCTCTGGGTATTCAAAAAATACCCCATCTATACTGATTTCAGTTGGTTAGACATTTCGAACTAGGATTTCTGAATGGCTGCATAAACTTTGAATGATCTCATGTCATTACTGCTTCCTCTGACCCTTGTTCTCTTTTTATTATATGCTTCATTGTCAAATTCAGCACAGGAATACAGCCTGCACTTAATTGTAGCAGGGATTTCAGCATCTTTTGACCTACCATTGTAATGACTGTTGCCTATTACCTTCTCAGTTTTTTTCACTTCAGAAAATTTAGTATTTGCTCTGGAACCCTTTAAAATGTGTCCGTCCTACATAACTGCATGCCAACACAACTAAATTTCCCAGGCAATTACTAAGGAAACTGGGAGGAAAAGAATCTTTCGAAGGCTGCACCAGTCTTTATTCCTAACTTCACAAGTATAGCAATCTTAAAGTGAAGAAAGAGAAACCATAGCAGGTAGCAATACTAATTTTCGTAAAGAAAATGTGGATTTTATTTTGGAAACATTTAAGGAAAGAAAATGATTGGTTTTGAGTACTTGCTTGCTTTTTCCCTTGAAGGAATATATACCTGATTTTGAGAAGGTATTTATGTATTATAAGCAAATTCATTCTGCATAAATCCTCAGAATAGATGTAACTCCAACAACATGAGAGATCTCTTTTCAGCACAATTCCTTTGTGATCCCTGTGTGACTTGCTCATGCAGTGGCAGCGTCATATTTGCACCGAGAGACGGGAAAGAGAAAATAGGGTTATTGCATATCATACACTTCTGCTGAATATGAAGCCCTACAGATACCCACATGAAAGAACATTGTGAAAGGGGAAAAGGGTGCACAGCAGGCAGAAGAATACATTTCTGAGCCATATAATCTTGGTTGGATATGTGATGTTTTATTGTACATCAGCTGGTCTGTCATGTTTTCCCCATGCAAGAAAGCAAGCTCAAAATAAGCTAAATAAACCAAGCTAAACAAACCAAGCTAAACAAGCTCTTTCAGCCTAAGTGGCTTATTTTCCATAAATGCTGACAGCAAATAAATAAAAAAATGACGCTTCATTTAATACTGCTCATGTATTTATAATACGTATGTAAACCTTCTCCCAGCTCCATTTTTCCTGATGTCAGCAGACGGCTAAGGCAGACCTCTCTCTTTCAAAAGGGTTACACTCACAACCATCTCCCTGCTTGCTCTGTGCTCTTCTGACCGTGGCTTTTTCACTAGTGGTTGCTTTATGTCCTCCTGATTTGGAATCAGCAGTCACTACCACCCAGCATTCCCAAGGACATATTAACACCTCTTCATTTCAAAATCTAATCAAGTCTTGCAGCCCACCTTGAAAGTCAAGTTTCTCACACATACACAATTAGAATGGACAATGGCCAGGAGACACTAAGCAGCATTAAAACAAACAGAAAGACATCAGCTAAAACCTGCCTAATGCACTTCCCCCCCTGCACAAATTTATTAATAGTACTGGCACAGTATAGAAATCTTCAGCAAACTACCCCCAATACGACCTTTGTAATAAGAGATCAATAACACTAATGGGGAAAAAGGAAATGTGTGTGTCCTTCTTGAACCTGAGAGAGTACAAGGAATTGAGCATAATTCACATTCTGTTCCACTTTACATTCCCAGTCCCTATACTTCTGTCTGGTTACCTGAGTAAACTCTAGATTTCACGTCAGGTGTAAAATGCAAGGTTAAGGAAAGATGACCATTTGGCTTTCATTTTATTGTAGATTGTTCCTAGAATGTTTGCCTTTGTTCAGTTGTTTGCTTTTGGTTAAGAGCTGTGCTCTCATGGTTTCCCCAGATGTGCCCTGGAGTCTTCTGTCCTTCCAACTTATCACCTGACAGCAATGATTGTACAGTGTAATTAAAAGTCAATGCTAGCTTTTGAGAAATACGCTATAATAAAAGAACCATCTGAAATTAGGTCTTAAATAATGAAGGGTTCAGGGACATGTGAGATGGTATTTGTTATGCATTTTAAAAGAGAAGGTTTGCAGCTAATTGGAGGCTAACTAAACCCTTTGGACACATTTCAAGTCACGCCAGTCCTTTTTTTCTCCCCCAGGAATCTGATAGGCCATGCAGCTAAGTACTGCCTTTTTCTATCTTAATTACCACATTGAGTTGTGCTAATGTAAGCTTACTTTGGCGGCATGTGTTATGATTACAGCCCAGGCAAGAGTTTCTACTACAGGCTTCAGAGTCTAGTTTAAACACCTTTTTATCTGCAAATAGTAGAAGAAGAAAAAAATTAAAGTCCAATTTGCTTCTCAAACTCCAATGCTTAGGCATTGTAACTCAAGCATGTGAATCTGGAGAAAGTAGGTCACCTGAGTTCCTGTGACCCACCCCAGCAGCTCATAAACAAGGTCTTTGTTATTCTGTATTTGACACATTATAAGATCTGATTTTATACTATACTACACATTCACAGGACTGCAAGAACCATCCTTGCTATGAACACACACTCTTCATAGTGGCACTGAAGAGACTCAGCAGTTTCAAATATGTTAAGGCTGTGAATGGAAATCTATATCACATGCTTTCAACTGCAAACATGTGGCTAACAGGGGAAAAAACATTATGACAATCCCATTTATTTGCTGCTTGTGGAATTTCTGCAAAGCTTGGTCAATGAACCCAGTAGGCTGACCTCCATAATTCGTGCTCAAGTTAGGGAGAAGAAGTACTTTAACAGGCAATTTAAATACAGACCTGTTGAGGTTCATAAATGTCAGCATAAAATGCTGAATAGTGTAAAAATCACAGACAGGAAGAAAAGCTCTCGCACTTTGATATGCACATGCATGCACATTTTTTTAATAAACTAACAACAGAGTCAACCTTAAAAAAAGATAATTTAGTCTTCCATTTTGGGAAGTTAGCATTTAAAAAGTTGATAAAAAATATTATAATTACATGCTGTTTTCCAGTTTTCCATGACTCTAGAAGCAAAGTGGTTTGTGTGAGTATATATATCCAGAAATCCAAGATTTGGGGTACTTTTCTGTAATGTAGAGATGGTGAGACACTTTTGTCCAAGAGCTCTACCAGCAGCAAACATACAGTTCTCAACAACCCTATGTCTTCCTTTCCCTCTTCTGCCTCCAAAAAACAAATGAAGAATGTTTAAACAGTGCATATGAACCAAAGATTTTCATTCATAGGACTTTCGGGCTAAGCAAAAGGCATGAGTATTAAACTTCTTTTCTTTTTCTGCTCTCCTGAATTGTCTATTTATTGCTGTGACAGTCCTTTGACCTTCCAATATCATGGTGCACTGTTGTGCAATTCAAGTAAAATTTAGAAAGTTCAGCTCCTCTTGGTAGTAGATTCCACTACTGTGGACCGGCATCAATGAAGCTGAGTCTGGACAACCCACCTCCCTTGGACTGCAAGACATGCTGTGCTTTGGCTACTTTAGATTTCTGCAAGATCAGGAGACAACAAGAGGCCTTAAATGGTTTTCCAAGAAGTTGACACCTCCTTGGCCTCTTAGGGAAAAATTCTGAGGAGATCCCTCCCCCAATTTTTTGCTTGTTCAGCCCTATGATTTTTATGATCATTCTCCTTGAGGAAGGAGGGCTGCTGTTTCTTTGCAATAGTTTGCTGGGGCTTGGTGTGAGAAAAATAATGGATACCCAGTTTACACTGGAGGCTTAGGCAATGCACAGAGGATGATGTTGAATAAAAATATGTTCTGAGTAGTGGATGACCGAGCATGTGATCAGGTGCAGGAAACAACACTGGACTTGAAAAGAGGTAGGACAGGAATATGTCACTAGTGTATAAATAATAGATGATCTTATGTCTTCTCCTTGGTTGTTGCTGCAACAGGCCGCCTTGCTGTTAAGGCATCATGGCTTTTGGAAAGTCAGCGTAAGCAATTTTTCCTTGTCATCCCTTTCCTTGTTGTTCATCTTCTCTCCCTCTTCCTTCCTCTTCGTTTGTCAAGACCACAGCTATTCTTCCAGTTCTACTGCCAAAACTCTCTCTAATTTCACATTCTCACAGTCCAGCACTGAGTATTTCCAGTGCTGAAGCACTCCTTCTGCTATTCTTTTATGAAAATACTTCTGCCAGGAAAAAAGTAGCCTGCCCAGGTATAAACAGGGTATAAACCATAATTTTCTGGAGAAATAATCACAAAATATATGTGCCAATGATGTTTCAAAAAATACTGGCAAACACTTCTGGCTGAATTCAGCTATTATTAGGAATTATAACTACTAACAAAACATGACATCTTTAGTATTTAGTCTGAGCTGAACTGCTTCTCATGGTTAAATCTGATATATTCTACATTTTCAAGAGAACATTAGTTATCTTCAACAGTTCTATAAAGGGTTTTGCTGTCTGTTATATATAAGCACATGCATCCTATTTTGCTATTCCTTAATTTAAATTGACATTAGTAAGAAATTAATCAGTGCCCAGTGTTCAGTTGTTTTCATATTTTGTTGGCCTTTCTCATATTGAAATTTTTCCTAAACATGCTTTCTTGTGTTCTATGAAACAGAAGGATTCTTTTCCTGTTTATTTTTTGAGTTAATGCACATAGTCTTTGATATGTCAAACCAGCTAACACAGTTAACACTGTTCATGTGCAGTAGTTTCCATCATCCTTATCCTTTGTTATCCTTGTTTTAGCCTCCTCTGCTTTGTCCTTTATAAACTGATAGATCCGTAATTCTGCAATAATTTATGCTTCCTCTGTTTGCATTACATTTCCTGTTCCATTTTTTCTTCGACTGGACAATCGCCACCTGCCTAGTTCTTCCTTTTTATTCCATAATCCCATTTTGATTTTAACACTGACTTGCAAGATATAGCTATTGAAGATTTTATATTTAGTTCTCCTTTTTGTACTTTTTCTGACTTCAATAATTAGAAAAGTTTTCACCAAGTAATGCCAATTTAATTATTCTGTTCCTGATTAAACATTGTTATGGCTTTGTGTGGTAAGGTTTTGGTTGCGGGGTCTATGGGGTTGGCTTCTGTGAGAAGCTGCCAGAAGCTTCCCCCATGTCTGATAAAGCCAGTGCCAGCCAGCTCTCAGATGGACCCGCCACTGGTCAAGGCCAAGCCAATCAGCAACGGTGATAGCACCTCTGTGATAACATATTTAAGAACGGGAAGAAAAAAAAATGCAGTAAAATGGCAGAGAGGAGAGAGGAGTGAGATGATGTGAAAGAAACAACTCTGCAGACATCAAAGTCAGTAAAGAAGGAGGGGGGAGGAGGTGCTCGAGACGCCGGAGCAGAGAGTCTTCCTTTGCATCTCGTGATGAAGACCATGGTGAGGATGGCTGTCCCTCTGCAGACCATTGAAGTCCATGGTGGACCAGATATCCACCTGCAGCCTATGGAGGACCCCACATCGGAGCAGACAGATTCCCAAAGGAAGCAGTGACCCCATGGAGAGTCCACGCTGGAGCAGGCTCCTGGCAGGACCTTTGGGCTCATGGAAAGAGAGGAGCCCAAGCTGGAGCAGGTTTGTTGGCAAGGCTTGTGTCCCCATGGGGGACCCACACTGGAGCAGCCTGTTCCTGAAGGACTTGCACCCTGTGGGAAGGACTCACGCTGGAGAAGTTTGTGTAGAACTGTCTCCTGTGAGAGGGACCTCATGCTGGAGAAGAGGAAGAGTGTGAGGAGTCCTCCCCCTGAGGAGGAAGGAACAGCAGAGACAATGTGTGATGAACTGACTGTAACCCCCATTCCCCATCCCCCTGAGGTGCTCAGGATGGGGGCAGGTAGAGAGAGGGGACTGAAGTTAAGGCCAGGAAGAAGGGAGGGGTGGGGGGAAGGTGTTTTAAGATTTGGTTTTATTTCTCACTATGCTACTCTTATTTGGTTGGTGATAAATTAAACTCCCTTGTCTCCCCAAGTTCAATCTGTTTTGTCCGTGACGGTGATCGGTGAGTGATCTCTTCCTGTCCTTGTCTTGACCCTTGAACCTTTCATCATATTTGCTTTCCCCTGTCCAGCTGAGGAGGGGGAGTGACAGAGCGGTTTTAGTGGGCACCTGGGATTTATCCAGGCCAAACCAAAACACAATTCCATTTTCCTGACTCGAGCTCTGTTCTTTCTCTGAAGACTAGTTAGCTTTTTAACATACTGTTCCCATATTTTCTAACATTTCAGTATCTATTAACCTTTGCCTCTTTATTGGCAGCTGGAGCTTCCATCTAAATCTTGAAAAATAACTGGAGGATCACGAAAGACAAAGGTGAAGAGAATGGAAGATATGACACCATACTACGAATATGCCTGAGCGGTGCAGAGAGGTCATCCTGGCAATTCATCTTTACTTAGAGTCATTTAAACCAATTAGTTACCTTTTTCACAGAGTACCTACAGTCCTCTGATATTCATAACTTTGTTCTTTTAGTTGCATAGACTGGAAAAAGGGTGCTTTTCTTCTTTTTCTTTTTGCCTTTGGAACACTTCCTTCCTCTTTAAAAAGAATTTATTTAGTCTGAGCTGAGTTCTGGTGGCAACGAAAACACTAATTGTGTATAGCAATACATTTATGAAATTATATTGCAAAGCTATTTGTTGATAAGTAACAACTCCACATTTTAACTGTTATTTGGGGCTAAATTGCAGAGGTCTTATTGAAAGTTTTATTGAAAAACTACATACACAACCTTTTGAAAGAATCACTGCCTGAGTAATTAAAAGTTTTGCATGATATTTTCCTGCTTCACAGCCATCCTGGCAGGTGCTTTATGTACTTACATTCTCTGTGCTCTGGGGTTTCTTCAACTTTCATAACAAAATTTGCACAATTAGGCCTGACTTGGAATGCCATATCTCTCTAACTGGGATTAACAGGAATCTTTAAACTACCTTTTCTGGTTTCTTTTTCTTCTAGAAAATGACCAAAAGGATGAAGACCAGTTCCTGTATCCTAGGATATGGACAGAAAATATCAGAATGTACCTCACATTCTCTTTCTCTTCGTTGCTGTCCCTTTTTGTGAAGCAGCTGGCTCTGTTCCAGTACCCTTGAACAGAAAAAGAGGAAGAAAGAGCAGGGCTGTAGTATCTGATGATCTTTGCCCATTTTCTACCTCCCATTTACTTAATCTCTGAGAACTGTGTAAGTAGTCTTTGCTTTTCCCCTCTGTTGACACACAGGCTGAATCTTGCTTTTTGTACAGATGAGCAAAGGTAATGACAACCTAATTCTTAGTGAACTTCTAAGCAGTTTTTGAAATATCATTGCTGCTTGATTTGATTTTATTATTTCATACTTGCAATGAAAAATGCTGGATGTTGTTTTGAAAGCAAATTAAACCAAATGATACTAAGCAAGCAGAAGAATCTTCAGTAAAACATATGTTATCACTTCCCTTTTTTTCAGAGAAGGATCAAAAGATCCAAACATCACACATATCTAGTTGCAGAATATTCCAAGTCACAGTGGTAAGTCACTTTGAAATCAGATGATAGATATAGCAATGCTTATCAACCCAATACAATTCAATCTCAGGCTGACATGCAGAGCTTTATATAAAGACAGTAAACACAACATGCTATTGGAATAATAGGTCAAATGCAGCTTTACATGCAAGAAGTAAGATCTGAAAAAAAAATCAATTCCATACTTGATTGTAAGCAAGTGACAAGAGAAAGACAAAGAAAGAATCCAAAACAGGCAGAATATGCCTGGCGTATTTGAGATGAACATTAAATCAAGATAGTTCTATCAGGCATTTTGGCACAGTGATATTTTTCTATGGCATGAACAGAATGGTCAGATTCGCAGGTATGAACAATGTTCATAACTTAGAAATAATGTTTTTGCAGAGAAGAGAAAAAGTAAACATACAAAAAAATGAAAAGACTACATCAAGAGCATAGAAGGATCAACTATTGGATGAAGAATCAGTGGCATGGCATAATTAGAAAAGGTCCTAGAAACAGAAACACAGATTTCACTTTTCAGCCACTACTAGAGTTTTCTTCTCCTTTCTATCTGTGCGTGGAACACCCTGTGTGCTGAACTACCCTGTGGCAGTGAGGGTTTATACTGAGTATGGTACTACACCTGCTGCTGGTGAGGCCAGCAGGATATAAATCAGTGACTAGGGGCAAAACTACACCATTCACTTCAACAAGTCAAAGCTGTAAAGGCAGAAACTATGTGGAAGAGGGATCTCAAGAGTCAGTTGAATGGCTACAACCTCACCTATTCTCCTGCACAGCTGGCAAACTTTCGAGAGGTCACACAGTTATTCATGCTCTGCAAGCACATTGGCAAAGTAAATGCTGTAGTATGGACAGCAGGAGAGGCTAAGCAGACTTTACAGCTCTGCATAATTTAGTTCAAGGATTATGTACGGCATATATAAAAAAAGTGACAGGTACAGCTCTGAACTTGAGGATTAAGGTTCAGTACAGTGAAATATATCACCATGAATATTAACCCACTGTCTCAGAGTAACAGTAAGTTTTCTGATGATTCCCTAGCCAATGATATTAAAGAGTGTACTAACATTTGAAGTACTATGATAGTCTATGACACTTGGTTATGTTGTAGTGATTTTTTCATTAATATGATGCGATGCTTTTCTTCAGCAAGGCAACGAGAACCAAGATATATTTATAAATATAGGGATAATTCCCAAGACAAAATTCCCAATGGAAATTCAATAAATACACTTTAAGATGAGCAATGAGCTATAAGTGAGAGTACTTTTGTCAATATCATTCATTGCAGTCTGGAAGAATGTCTCAAATTTGTAGACATCTAGGTAAGTTTTCAGTTAGATTTCGAAAGTATTCTTGGCTCAGTCCTGCTATCATTTGGATATGTGCACATTTATTTTTCTATGCATTATTAAAAAAAAAAAAAGAGAAAGAAATGTGTATTCTGTGGCATTCTGGGATTAAGACACGATATGCAATGGATGTCCTTAAAAATAACATGGACTAACAATTCATTAAATAGATACAGATAGATGCCAAGTTCTAGAGCCTCTGGCAGAATATTCACAAAAATGAGATAACAGATGCAATTCTGTACTCTCTAAGCTGCTACTCTGAATACAAATTAGTGAAAATTCGTGCAGTATCCTATTTACTAATGACTGCCAATTAAATCCATTGGATCAAGATGAGAAGCTGCCTTCCTTCACATTTTATATATTATTAGTATTCTTATCATAAAAATGCTCATCTACTGGGGGGTGGGAGGGCAGAGAGGGAGGCTTGGAATAATTTACTAATAATTAGTATTTGTAATAATAGAAATATTTCTACATGTAGGCCTTAAAGTGGTTTCTTGTGCACGGAAAACAGATATTACTTCAATTATCCAGAAAAGGAAACTGAAAAAAACCCTAAGTTAAGTGGTTAAAAACAAGTCTATATAGTAAGACAGTATAACAGAGCATAAATGAAATTTTTTCTTCCTTGAGAAAAACTGTTGCCAAATGAGCAAGTTAAGTATAAATGCACTGAAAGCTGTTGACAAAGAACATGGGAAAGACAAAGACATTGCTAACTCCATCAGGGACTCACAACAAACAAAAAAAAATCCAACGTAGAGGACAGTTGTCTGCAAAAGGATTAACTTGTTTTCCTTTCTGGCCTCATCTCACAGCTACATAACTGAGGATGTAAAAGGAGCAACATCTTCCTACTGCTGCAGTTAACTTCTGAACAAAATTATATTAGCATGAGACAAAAAATCTATTTGTAAAATGATAACATTCAAATCTTTATTTTCTGCATAAGCAGGAGGGATAGGAAAGGAGGAAAATTTTGCAATATGTCATGATTAGTTTTTCTTACTGAAATAGCACAATTATATGTCCTTGGGGCATAGCCTAATTTTTTATTGTGTATACGTCTTTGGATACCGACCATTGGCCAAACTATGGAGTTTGACTATAAACACTAATATAGCCCAAACAATGAATGATAATTGTTAGTAATATCACCAATAATCAAATTAAAAAACAAAGTTGGAACAAGAAGTTCTTTATCCAGAGGTTCAGTTTGATGCATTCTCTCCCATATCTCTCCTTTGGGGGCAAACTGTATCTGTTGAACAGTATTTAGAAGTAATTTTCTTCCTGAAAGCCCAATCATTTAAGTATATACGTGCTACTCTGTTCTATAATAGATTAAATAAGGTCAGAGTGGTCCTTTTGAACTTTGGAAGGAAATTATTAAGCTTTGTGACAGACTGCAGCTTCTTCTGGAGTTGCATCTCTGGTCTTGAACCATTATCAAGTTTGTCTTTTGCATGGACAATCAGATCTACATGAAAACCTGCTTCTTGAAACACCTTTAAATCAGAGTTTTTCATTCTAAAATATCCACACAAAAACATATATTCAGAATCTATTCATATGTTTATGGTGAACGTGGAAAACAATCACAAGGTACTATGAAACAGGGAAGAATTGGCTTGGTGACCGAAGACTTAACTTATCCTTTTCTCTGCGTAGTATGTAAGTACCCCAGGCCGTGTGATGGTAGTGATTTCAGCTACCCAGCCACTTAACACTTGTTATTTACTAGACGGTTTGAGCTAGAAGTTCTCCACCGGTGCTGGTGTCCCTTTGATCTCTCTGCTTCTCCTCCTGAGCAGAAGGAAAGGAAGGTTACAGACATGGTTGATTAAACGTCTGAAGAAGCCCTTAAAGTATTGTTCTTTTGAAAGCCAGGGAATAATACAAAGTATGTTTGAAGTTCATTACTTTTCTAGACACTGCTGTTTTCACCACTGATGTGTACATATTTTAATTATTTAATGGAACACAGACTCTCAGGTGAAATGCTACCAAATAAGGAAAAATATTCATAAAGTTAACACATCTGAACTTATGAAAACCGATTTCAAACGATCATTGCTGGTGTTTGTGAGAATCCTGAAACAGTCTTCCTATCAGATTTCTTTTCCCCTTGTCATGTATGATGAGAAAGCAATCAAAAGAAAAGTTTTCCTCAAAGTTATAATAACATTTTCACAGTCTGCCATTTAGCATTTCCTCCAAAAACCAAGGACACATCTTACAATTCTCAGGTTGCTTACTTTATTGTTTGTAATGTACAGAAGTTCACTTAATCTCCAAATAGAAAAAATAAAATTGACTTCATCATATCTTTTATATTTTCTTTTAAATATCAAAACTTCTACATGTGTGAAATGCTACACCTCACATCAGTGCACTAAGAAATGACCAGAAAAGCGTAGTTATTATAGATGATGCACAAATAAATCTTGTAAAGTACCCCTTATGAAACAGAAGATATAGCTTTCAGGGGATGTCCCACTGTCATTTACTTCTTCAGTTATCTTTGTGGGACACAGTGTTAATCCATTTACAAATCCAACTTTTCAGTTGTCAGGTTCCTTTCAAATGTGAGGGTAAACAGCAGCAGAAAGGACAGTAAACAGTAATGAAGTGTAAGCCAGACTTACCTAGTAAGGATCCCTGATGATAAACAAATACACTCTGCCTGCCACTTGAAGACCACCAGGAGCTATTTGCGTAGCATTTAACAGAATTGAAAGCACTATTGGCTTGTTCACCAAAACAATTCAAACTTTTCAGATTTACATTGGGGACATAATAAAGTCAGTGCAGAGCAGTGACTATAGCTTATTTTACATCCTTGAAACCGTCTCATGTAACTGAGGGAGAGGAAGGAAGGCAAGTGGGAGCCATAGGGTCTGAGCTAAGATCACATATTCCTCATTAAAAATCTACTGTGCTCAGAGAGATAGTCCATCATAACATCAGTGGATTTGGTTATGGTTTGTTGGAGAGACTACTCATACTGACATTAAACCACTTTTCCCAGTATGGGAAGAGAGATAACACTGAATGCACTGAATCAGGCTAGTCTTGGGGCTCTTTTAGTTGAGTTTATGCCAGACAGCAAAAGTCTTAAACAAGGTGTATGTGAAGCTCCATTCCCCCATCATCTCCTTATTGCTTCTTCAAGATCTTTGAATAATACACCTAACGGTTTCTGTGTTTTCCGCACTTGCAACCACTTAACCAGAACTTTGGCTACCTCTTGACTGACAGAGGTCTTTAAACTAAGTTGCAGGGGAGGGGAACTTCAATCCATCCCACTGTTACCAGTTTGATGTCTGTGCCAGCAATAGGTGCCCAGAGCCTGGAGAAGAATCACAGGTCATCAGGAGAGCACCTCAAGAACAGCACAAAGGAACTCCGGCCACTCCAGCCAGTAAGTCAGCTTCATCAAGGGTCCAGCAGAAATGCCTCTATACAAACACACACAGCAAGGGCAATAAACAAGAGGAGTTAGAGACGTGTGCAATCCTGCAGGGCTGTGATCTTGCTGGCATCATGAAGACATGGTGGCATGGCTCTTGTGACTGGAGTGTTGGAATGGAAGGATACAGGCTCTTTAGGAAGGACAAGTAGGGGAGATGAGACGGTGTCACCCTCTATGTCACTGACCAGCTGGAATGCAAGGAGCTGTGCCTGGGCATGGATGAGGAGCTGACCGAGAGGTTATGACTCGGGATTAAAGGAAGGACAGGGACAAGTGACATTATAGTGGAGGCTCCGGTACAGGCTACCTGACCAGGAAGACCAATCAGATGAGGCCCTCTATGGGCAGACAGCAGCAGCCTCATGTTCACAAGCCCTGATCTTCATGGGGTCTTCAACCACCCCAATATCTGTTGGAAGTAGGACACCGCAGTGCATGAGCAATCCAGGAGGTTCCTGGTGATAACTGCCTTCTCCAAGTGATAGAGGAGCCCACAAGGAGAGATGCTATGCTGGACCTCTTTCTCACGAACGAGAAGGGTCTGGTGGGGAATGTGAAGCTCAACAGCAGCCTTGGCTGCAGTGACCATGCAATGATGGAGATCAAGATCCTTAGGGAATAGAGGAGGGCGCACAGCAAGCTCACTGTCCTGGGCTTCAGGAGAGCAGACCTCGTCCTCTTCAGGGACCTGCTCAGTAGAGTACCGTGGGATAAACACCTGGAGGGAACAGGGGCCCAAGAAAGTTGGTTGATATTCAAGGATCACCTCCTCCAAGCTCAGGAACTATGTATATGAATGAAGAGGAAGTCAGGCAAAAATGCCAGGAGGCTTGTATAGATGAACAAGGAGTTCCTGGACAAACTCAAGCACAAAAAAGGAAGCCTACACAGCGTGGAAGCAAGGACAGGTCGCCTGAGAGGAAAGCAGAGAAATTGTCTGAGCAGCCAGGAATCAGGTTAGGAAAGCTAAAGCCCTGATAGAATTAAATCTGGCCAGAGACATCAAGGTCAATAAGAGAAGCTTCTATAGGTACTTTGGTGATAAAAGGAAGCCTAGGGAAAATGTGATCCCTCTCTGGAAGGAAAAAGGAAACCTAGTTACCCAGGATATGGATAAGGCTGAGGTACTCAATGAATTTTTTGTCTCAGTCATCACCAGCAAGTGCTCCAGCCACACCATCCAGAACGCAAAGGCAGAGACTGGGGAATGAAGAACCACCCACTGTAGGAGAAGATCAGATTCGAGAACATCTAACGAACCTGAAAGTACACAAGTCTATGGGACCTGATGAGATGCATCTGCGGGTCCTGAGGGAACTGGTGGATGAAGTTGCTAAGCCACTATCCATCATATTTGAGAAACTGTGGCAGTCCGATGAACTTCCTACTGACTGGCAAAGGGGAAACATCACCCCCATTTTAAAAAAGAGAAAAAAGGAAGACTCAGGTAACTACGGGTCACCCAGTTGAACCTCTGTGCCCAGCAAGATCATGAAGCAAATTCTCCTGGAAAATATGATTAGGCACAAGGAAAATAGGGAGGTGATTGGTGACAGCCAAAATTATTGTCCAAAAAGGAGATCGTTTAACTGGTGTGCAGTACACCAATATACACACAGAGCAGAGGTATTGTCTTTATTGCATATTTGTGCAGATATGGGTGCTAGGCGATAATTCCACAAAACTGGCAGACCACTTAGCAGAGTCACGAGGACTGTATACTCTTACAAAAACAAAGAAATTACTTGTGTTATGGTTTGGCTGCGGCCGGCAACAAAAGCGCCATGCGGCCACCCCTCCCCCCGCCGGGGTGCGGAGGAGAATGGAAAGAAACAGGCAGAAACTGGTGGGTTGGGATAAGGGCAGTTTAACAGAACGGCAAACAAAGGGAACAGGAACAACAACGATACAGATAAGGAGAATACACAACACAAAAAAAAGGCAGACTGCAAAGAGCCACTGTCACCGCCCGCTGCCGCCATGTGCTCCCGAGCCGCGAGTGAGTTCCCGCAGCGCATCTCCCCCCAAACCGGAACCCAGCATGACGGCACATGGTATGGAATACCCTGCTTTTTTTGGCCAGGTTGGGTCAGCCCGCCTGGCTGTGTTCCCCCTGGCTCCTGGTGAAAATTAACCCTGTCCTGGCTGAACCCAGGACAACTTGTTACACTCTGATTGGTTTATCGAGTTCTACTCTTAGCTTAGAAGTATACACCTTCCTTACTTCACTATGCATGCTCACAAGGTGGGGCACTTGCAGTCTTTTTGGTTCTGAATTAAGTCGGTGGTAGTGATCTCCCCCTGACGCCTTTACCTTTTTCCTACTTACCCTAGATCTTTGTTAACTACATGCTTCTTTGGCATTCATCCAGCTTTCTGTAGCTTCTGAGCTGGATGTTCCCCTTTTATCAGTCCGTTAGCTCCTCTTCAAGGGCGTAATATTTAGTAAGGCATACATTGTTTATACAAAGCATTTAGGCCTAAATTAAACAATGTCACTATGACCTAGGCCTTTCTGCCCTGCGTAGTTACAACCTGAGCATCACTGTGCTCTGCATATTTCTGTCCAATATCAACATGGCTTCACTAAGGACAAATCATGCCTGACAAATTTGTTGACCTTCTGTAATGGGGTTACATCATTGATAGATAAGGGAAGAGCAACTGTTGTTACCTACCTGCACTTGTGCAAATATTTGACATTGTCCAACATGACATCTTAGTCTCCTAATTGGAGAGACGTGGATTTGATGGATGACACACTTGGTGAATAAGAAATTGGCTGGGTGGTCGAACCCAGAGTTGCAGTCAACATCTCGATGTCGAAGTGGAGACCAGTGACCAGTGGGATACAGTGCACTCTCAGCAAGTTTGCCGATGGCACCAAGCTCTGTGGTGTGGTTGGCACCATGGAGGGAAGGGATGCCATCCAGAATGACCTGGACAGGCTTGAGAGGTGGACCTGTGTAAACCTCATGAAGTCCAACAAGGTCAAGTGCAAGATCCAGCACATGGTTCAGGGCAATCCCAAGCACAAATACAGGTTGGGTGGAGAATGGATTGAGAGCAGTCCTGAAGAGAAGGACTTGTGGGTGCTGGTTGACAAGAAGCTCAACATGACCCAGAAATGTGCGCTCGTATCCCAGAAGGTCAACAGTATCCTGGGCTCCATCAAAAGGAGCACGGCCAGCAGGTGGAGGGAGGTGATTCTGCCCCTCTACTCTGCTCTGGTGAAACCCCACCTGGGATACTTTGTTCACCTCTGAGGCCCCAACATAAGAAGGACATGGACCTGTATAATAAATCCAAGTCCAGAGGAGGGCCACAAAGATGAGCCGAGGGTTTGAGTACCTCTCCTATGAAGACAGGCTGAGAGAGTTGAGGTTGTTCAGCCTGGAGAAGAGAAGGCTGAGGGGAGATCTTCTAGCAGCCTTCCAGTACCTGAAGGGGGTCTACAAGAAAGATGGAGAGGGACTTTTTAGAAGGGCCTGTATTGACAGGACAAGGGGTAATAGTTTCAAATTAAAAGAGGGTAGATTTAGATTATATATAAGGAAGAAATTCTTTACTATGAGGGTGGTGAGGCACTGGAACAGGTAGAAGTTGTGGATGCCCCCTCCCTGGAAGTGTTCAAGACCAGACTGGATGGGGCTTTGAGCAACCTGATCTAGTGGAAGGTGTCCCTTCCCATGGCAGGGCGGTTGGAACTAGGTGATGTTCAAGGTCTCTTCCAACCCAAATAATTCTATGATTCTATGATTCTATGAATAGTTCTAAAAAAGGTGGATTCTTATAATGAGATAAGATACACAAACTAAGTGTTTTTGTGAACACATGGTAGAGATTCTTACAGCTTCACCACAGGTTGACTACAGACCTAAGGCTGCTTGGTTGTTTCGTGTAAAAGTGGGCTGTAATTATTTCTCAGATTTGTAATGCTCTGTTAAAGAATTTAGCAACATATCACTTTTGCTTCAGTAAATATAAGGCCTTTCTAGTCCATTATTTTATTAGGCAGAAAGCAGCAAGCCGCCAGTGAAGTGTATCTATATTGGCCTGAGACAAAGGAGCTCAGTGTTGCTAACAGCTCAGAGGAAAGTGGGTCTGAAAGGACAGAAGCTACTGAGATCCTCTTCTCTCCCTGTCTGGTGTACGATACCATGACACTAGAGCTGCTGGGACCAGGTTTACAGTTGATCAATTTACTGTTTTCAGATTGCCACTTGCACTTGGGTTTTCTTCAGGACAGCAAAACTGAACAGTGAAGATGCGATGAGATTCTCGGAAGTCTTTCTGTCGATTTTATGTGCTAGTACACATATATGTGTTTTTCTGCATCTGCCTGCACATATCATTTCCATTCCACGCATATGTGCTATGCATATTTACTGAAATGCATTTCATTTGGCCACAAATATAACAGTATGCTTATATAAGTGGAAAAAGACCTTAAAATACAGATGGTACTTATTTTAATACCAGCAGCAACTTTACATTGTTAAAGTCTCACATTTGTAGTTTTAAGTGGATTCATTTTTAAGTGTATTCTTTCCTATTCTTTTAAGAACTGTTTGTAGTTAATAGACTGAAAGTTATTCAATGGAGCTAGTTCTGCCCTTCCAGAGCACATGCATAGCCAGAAAGACAGGAAGACTTCCACTGTCTATAAAACTCATCTTTACCTACTGGCTATCTAATTGATCAGATAAAATGTGCAGACTTAGAAAGGAAGGGGTAATTCACAGTAAAGATAACTGTGTTCTACTTCTGTAATGTGTCTCTAGCGAGGCCTGTTTCTTCAGGTAATAAGAACAGACAGTAGCATATGCACATAGATTTCCTCCACACACATGACCAGTATCATATTTCAGGTGTTTAAACAGGATTTTTCCCCCCCCAGCATTTCTTAGAATGCTCACTAAAGACACGAGAGGCCACCTGCCTCATGCAACTGCTCAACAGTTCCGTCACGGAGACCCTGAATTCCTCAGGCAAAAACCCTTTTACACTTAGTATGTCAGCTGGGCTTGGTTGCTAAGTCTGTTGCTGCAATGCCTCTGCATCTTTCTCTAAATGTGTTTGAGTTTATAAAATTCCTTGACTCCAGACCCCATCAGAAGACAGTGTCTTCCTGCTCTGGGTGATGAAATCACTCCAGATGTAGAGGATGGCTAATGTGCAGCACTCACAGTCGTCATCTCACAGAATTAACACTTGAAGGTATACAGTGCTGTGTTTAGGGTCAGGCAGCCTGAGGGTGTCAAGCCCTATGTCTTGCTCTTGGGGGCCATTACGTGATATTACACATCTCTGGATCTTCTTAGGCACAAATACAGAGAGGTTCGAAAAAAAATGAACTAGACTTTTAATTCTGTGCTAAGATAGTAGGCAAGGAAGAGGTGGGGGAAGGGAAAAACAGGGAACGATAGGTAAATCTATTGATTTGAGTATTCAGTGACAAGGTAAACAACATGTGGGTAGTGTCTTTTTCATAGGATCCTGTGTGCTTTATTTAATGCTCTCTTCCATGGGGATGTAAATGTGTGGAATAAAATCATTTGCAAATAGTGTGAACAAAACAGCTGATTATTTTGCAAAGTGCAGGACAGATACTCCAGAAAAACTGAGAGATTTTGTGGCACACTGAAAGGTAGGTCATTGCAAGCTGAAAGGGAAGGCTCAACCAGTTACAGATAAAATGAAACTCAACTGGAATTTAGGCTGAAATGAAGTGAGAATTCCTAACACGGTCAGTAAAATACTTGTTAAAGAGGATCACACAGTAGCACAGAGAGAAGTAATATATTATTTAGCGTTTTCAGAAAACAGTCTCATTTTCTGTGTATTTCAACTGGCTGAATCTTCCATGGGACCCAATTCAACTGGCCTCATAACAAAACCAGAAAGCATCAGTTGCTCTTGATGTTTTTAGCCCATGTATTTGGCACCCTATCTTTTGGATGTTATGGGACCTTGTGTAAAGCTTTAGCTGGTGTTTAAGTATATTTATATGCAGAACATAATATCAAACCTACCCTCTTACAAAAATGAAAACCCATTGAAGTTTGCAATAAAGTCTGAGAAATATTCTTCTTTCTTTAGCTGGAGTGCAACGAGCTTGGCAGCATGTGTCGCTCTGAATAGTAATCTACATGCAAATCAGCAGCAGCCCCATGACCTGAAAAGCCTTCTGTGTGTTAGTAACAGCGTATTATCTGAAGAGGACTGTCTTCAGTCAAAAAATGGGGAGACAATACATATTGATACAATTGTAGACATATTTTTGGTGGTACAAATGCTCACTGGAAAATGAGAGTCTGAGAATCTCTAAGAGAATGTGGCTTAGAGATCTACAGCCAGCACAACATCTCATTAGGTCTGCTCTCTCCAACTCTCTGTGTTCTCAAGTAATGATTTTGAACAGAGTATTATGATTTAAAATAAAATATTCTCACCTCCCATAAGAATAGACTCTTCTGTCTCCTTGTGTAAAGGTTGTTGCTATTGAAGAATTTGTTCTTTTTTTATAGCACATGCTCCACAATTTGTTGCTTTACGCTAATTTTGTCTGTTTATCAAAACAGAGCCAGGTTTTAGGTTTATGGAGAGGTTGTGGGTGGGTTTCTTTTAAGTTTTATAAGACAGAGGGCAAGTTTTGCTTTGAAGTTTATGAGCTTGACTGAACTGTACACTTTGTTAGTTTCTTCCAGTTGATGTACCGCTTTATCAAGAAAGTACAATTTACCTGTTGATAGAAAAAAGTAATTTTCCATTTTTCAGTAGGGAGTATTTTTATGATGTTATTTTTTCTTTGCATTGCAGCTCTGCAGTTAACAATTCTTTTACTGTGGAATAACATTGACACATTCTTGTTACTCACCACAGGGGATATTCACAACTGTCTGCTTCAGGCATATAAATTAGGCATCTTCAGTTTCTCAGAGTTGTCTCCCTGATTGTGTTGACCTAATTTCACAGACTACAAGAAGGATCTTTGGCTTTCACCTTTGGTCCTTTGAGTGGAGCCTACCTTAAATGTCCCAGACAAATGGTTTGAATGTCTGTTCATCCCAACTGAGTTAATTAACATTGCTTGCTACCGAATGTTGTTTATCCTCAGTGAAGTTACACACTGTTCAAACAGTAACCTGTTAGCCACTAATTTCTTGGGGCTTTTCATACAATCATCACCCCACACCTTGCAGTCATTACTTTCAGTGTTTTAAGGGCATCAAATGTTCCCACTGCTGAGTTTGGACTCCAACAGCCCGTGCATGTCAGGACAGAATAGAACAGGAGAGGGCTGCAGAGATCTGCACCATGTGCATAAGCCTGTCGGATCAAGTCTGTGTCTCACCCATCATATGAAGAATCAGCAATGGTGCTACCTAGGACCATTTCATAAACAAATTAAGCTTTGCTTGTGTAAGTATTTTAGAAGTCTAAATTTTATTTTTAGGTTTTTTTCTCCTTACTTCTTAAGGCAGGAGAAGGTTTGTTCAGGTCTGCCTATATCTTAAATGGTTCAAAAATTGTGTGGTAAGTGCTCACACTGAAATCAGAGCGCTTTGGCTAGGCACAAAAAGATTCCTTCCTTTTTAAAAAGTGGTCCCTGGTTTCAGCTTGCGCTCAAACTAACACTTTTTTAGATTTCATCTAATTCTCTGAGAACCATTGTGCCTACTCTTTTTCCCCTTGATAGTGTCTACACTGGGTGAGGTTGGGGAGAAACATCCGAGCTTCTGTGTATCTTGTAGATCCAGGCAACTACTTCTGCATACAAGTTCATGACTGGCAGGCACAGCTTCAAATAAGGAGATGTGGAGTTGACAAGCATGGGGAAGCAGCATGGTTTTCATCCTTAAAAGAGACAAAACAAATCTGCCGCTCTGTTCTTCCCTCTTCATTTGCTCTGCTTAACAGGCCAACATGCCAGGTGGCGGCTTGCAACCCAAATTCTTCTCTACATCCTCATATCATGGATAGGATGTGCAAAAGGTGCACAGTTCTTCCTCCCTGGTATTAATAAATCTGAATGCATTTATAGCTAGACCAAAAGAAACGAAATTTTTATTATCTTTCTTCACAGAAAGGGAGGTCCATTCCCTTATTTATTCTAAGATGTGAAAAAAACAGGTCTCTTATACATCAGATTTCTTTTTTATGTCCTCTCATGAAAATTCCGAGATAACAATTATTTCCTAGGATACCGGAAAGGATATTGCATATCTAAGTACATGCTTAAGATGCTCTCAAAATCATTATCTGTTTAAAGCAAGGAATCTCTAATGCCTCTCACATTAAGATGAATCAAATACCACTTTCTGGAACTCACTGGAGTTAACTTTCTGTGCAACACGAGCAAATGAGATCAGATTAGAAACCAGTTTCTAAGTTACTGGCAAACTGTTGCGATTTTTAATTTCATAATAGCAGAATTATAAATATGCCCTTTACACGTCTGAGGACTTCCACCGTGTCAGTCATGTATGAGAAACATTCAGTCACACAGTTGCAGAAAATATACATATGTGTGGATATGAATAATTTCTAAAAACCTGACAACTTATTATGGTTATGACTAAAAGATGACCTAATCACTGGAAAAAATAGGGTAAATGGAGCCTTTATAAACGTTCAGGGTGACAAGAGTTAGACAGAATTGGTTAGTTTGAATCATTGAGCTAATTATGAGAGGCTTCTGAGATAGTTGATGTTTATAAAATCTTAAAATCAAAACTTGTCTCTTTGTAAAACATGTTTTTAATATTAGGTCTTACAGTTCATTAAGCACTGGATGGTCTGGTGATAGCAGGTATTGTAAGAGAATTTTTAAAAGGGAAGAACTTCAAAGAGAAATTATGCTAAAGCTAAAATATCTGTTCCCTTATGCAGTTGTCACCAGAAGAAAAAAACTGAAAGGTAGATTTTCCATCATAATTTTACATTTAAGACTTTGAGGTCACCAAATGCAGCTTGAGATGGTTAGTGACGGCTGTAAGTACTTTACAAGTGTACTAATTTAAATATATTTCAGGGCAAAGCAGATCTATAATACATTTCTGGATATCTTAAGGCAAAATTAGCTTTCTACCTTTCCCTTTTCTAGATACATATACATATAAAGAGTGAGAGAGATCATACATGTATATAAGTGGACATAATTATCTACATATTTCTGGTGACATGTATTTTAGATACACACGTGTGTATATATGTGCACACAGACACATATTTGGAGAAACAAAAAGGGAGGCAAGAAGGATTCTATTCTGATGTTATAAGTCAACACAAATATTTTAAATGAGTATATTTCCTGTCATTAGAGCTGTCTACCAAACATTATTTTTTTAAAAAAAAACAAGGGAGAGATGGAGGAAAAATAATCTCAAATTTTCTCTAATGGCTTTATTTAGCAGAGACAGCATATTCTTAGGGATACAAGCTGGTGGTAATACAGATCTATTGACATCTACAATTGCTATACTTAGGGTTGTAAACTTAATTCTTATGTGCCTTTGCAGAAGAATCCAGTACAGAATGTTATCACCATCACCAGAGAAATGGTACTGTCAACAATTTCCCTTGTGATTAGACACTTATCTTTTGATGTTCAGTTACCTTCTGCTTGTTAACCTTGTCAAGGAGGGGCACAGAGGAGAGTACCAACCAAATGAAACCTGCAGTAATTACTGTAATTCAGAAAGAAACATATTCACTGGAGGCAGGCAGTTCCACCCTCACAATCAACCTTTCTGCAACTCAAGGAAAACACAAACATGGCCTGGCTCAGACAAATTAGGCATGAACAAATGTTGTACATTAAATGAGTTAAAGGACCTTGCTGAAAATTACAAGGGCTGCTTAGGGAAGCAATGAATTCCATTAAGGCAGGAAAAGGCTTAAAAGAAAGTGGGCTTTGCAGAGAGACTTGCATATACATTTACTGTACTTGGTTATCTTACCCAAGGCAATTCTAGGCACAACACTGCAAATGTATCAAGACGGTAATAGCATAGTGTTGTTTGGGATACATTCGGGGGGAAAAAAAAAGAGATCATCAGCTGCATGCTGCAAATCTACTACTTCTAATAGCAATACCTGGCTTGTCTGTAGCACTTTCCATCAATCTAGTTTGAAGTCTCTTATGAGGGGATTTAGAGAGATAGTTAGATGATTGCAAAAGCTAAGAAGCATTTGAAGTTAACTTGTAAAAAAAATCTTCTTCAAGCTAACACACCGTCTTCAACCTAAAAGTCGCATTCTGTTTTCATTGGCTTTCCCCAAAGTGCATTCCTATTGCACAGTATTTGTAAACATCTACAGCTGAAGAAATGGTATTTTGTTTTGTTCATCAGTACTGCTAAACGATCCTGTCTGCAAGAAGCATTCTGTTTTAATATGCATTAGCCTTTCCTCCCACTACATTTATGAGAGGACTAGTGGAGATCATTTTACTTTAAGCAGTAACGGCACTGGGTTTACTCCATTTCATTTTTTCTTCAGCTTTTATACCAGAGTAATTAATGAAGAACAATGCTAGGACAGGTTTTTTCGTCTTGGTACTTGGTCCATTCTGAAAGAAAAACTAAAAGCAGGAATGCATTAAAACCTGTGTGGTTCCTGTATTGTTTGAAGGTGGAGTCAGCAGGCGAAAAGGCAAAATGCCATATGAATGTATAAAATATGCATATTTGTAAATATGTTTTGAATACAAAGGTTAAAAAGAGGACAAACTGAGCTAAGTCACAAAAGCTTTATGAAAGGATGGTGGAAATATAGATCATAAGGTGCCATGTTCAGCATAAATCATGCGGCATGTTATACATAATAAGGGTTATTCATTGGGAGTTTTGCTGCAGCCTGTAACCTCTCTGCAATCAAGACAACAATAAAGTCTACAAAGTGGGACCAATTTCCATCAGGGTGACGGTGTCCCCTCCCCCTCGTGTTTATTTTTAAATGCATGATGATCACATGCTAATTGTGTAGACTTGTTACTGTGAATGACAAATAACCACTTCCAAAAGGACATTATGGCTAACGGCTCTTTAGGGGTCAATCTTGTTCCCCATCATTAAAATCCCCATTCTGTACAGAATTAGGAAATATAGTCTTGCCACAGTAGATTGTTGTCCAAAGAATAAATAGAGCATGTTGAATTAGGAGTGAGCAAGTTCTGTTGTGAAAATGATCTGCACTGCATGGACTAAAATATAGTGAGAGAAGCTGCTGCTTGGAGGCTTGAAAGAATTTGGGAAGGGAAGAGGAGTGGTTCAGCATGGCCAGCCCATATGCTACAAGGGCATTTTGGGGGTTTATTCCACCTCTGAATCTACTCCGGGTTCACAGTTATGTCTACACTGTTTTTCGCCCTGTGCAGAGCTTGGTCTGCTGGTACTTTTGGACAGCAGAAAGCTGTGTGCTTATGTTACCTTGGTGCTGAGCCTCATCTCATAAGAAGTTCTCAGTGCTCTGCTAGCTGCTCAGAGAGCCAGCAGCTCGGACAGGACAAGACTGCATCTGCTCAGGATACCAGAAGATCTTGTCTGTGTCTGCTGAGAAAAAATATGTGGCTGGTACCCCAGCTTAGGTGATTACACCCTGCTTTGAGCAGTATCTGGAAAATCACAGGAGATGTCTTGGAGCTGCTCAGCACTACACAGGTCCAGTCCCTGGTGGACTACCTCTTTGTTAGGCTCCCTGCTTCTGAGGGATATGTGAGAAATATAAGGAAGGAATAAAACTGACTGAGAAATTAAAAACCAAAGCGGAAGAAAAGGGCAGTTAAATGTCCCATCAGAGCTGAGACTTCAGGCCAGCAGGAGACAGAGTAAGCAAGCCTCAGGCAACTGAGGGTAGCATGTTAGTGGATACTAAAGCACGTTAGGAGATAAAATGTCTTGTCAGCTTTTCTTCAAAGTCAAGAAGCAGACTATGGGAGACTGAAACATGAATATCCCCCCCACCGAGATGTGTTTAAATGGCAAGGTTATCAAAAGATGGTGGAAACAGAAGATGTTTTGTGTCTAAAACTAATCTCACAATTTATATGGACAATGAAGGTGTAGTTTATTACTGAGATCTGCAACAAAATATTCTTAATTTTTTTGATTAACCCATGACAAAGCAATTCGCATTTGCAATTGGGTTGAAGTACCCCAGTCCAGACCGAAGCTTGCAAAGATTGAAAAATTATTTGTCACTTTGAAAGGGGAAGAGGATTCAAAATACGGCATGAAATGGAGCCTTCAGCTGGTGGGTGCAGAGCGCTGAAGGGCACGTTCTGCAGCATGAAGTGGAAGCCAAGGCAGCCCCAACAGAGAAGCTAAAGGAGAAGCAGATTTAAAGACATGCAACTGCAGTGCTGAGCATGACTTTTGAGTTTGTGGAAGGAGGGGGAAGAATACATGTTCAAATTATTAGGTGAGAGCATCTGAACTGAGCAGTCTGAATTAGATGCCTGGTCTATGCCAGTTTGATAGACTCCTTACACAGCTAATGGCAAGAGAGCAGTATCTACAAGAACAATTCACTCTATCCTAGGACACATGATGAATTATGCATTTATTTTTGTTCTATTTCGTCCTATACTGGCCCTCAACATAAAATGCACTGAGGAAATGAACCATTCACAACCTGAGCATCAAGCAGAATTCTGGGGTTTTTTTACTGTAGTTTAGGTCCAACTTTTCAGAGTCAAGGTGCTTGGATAAGGACGTATATTTATGGATACTTCAAAAATGTACAAAAAGCAGTACTTGACCAATCTACATGGTTAATTTCCTAATACCATTCATGAGAATGAATGCAATGGCAAAACTGCCATTATGGTATTAATTTCATGAAGTAACAGGTAAATTCATCAGGATTAAGCACAAGACAATAGAACAGAAATTGGAATTAAGATGACAATACTACTACTTTATTAATTCTCCAGACTCCTTTTAAATTAGACTAAGCAGTTACTGATCTACTGTTCTGTTGTCTTTGCCAGAGCAACTTACAGTTATAACCGTGTTCTTCTAGGGTTAAATTTTATAAGAGTTTTAAAATCTTGGTTTTTTTTAAACTGAACAGAATTCAATCCCACATGTTTTTCTAAAGTTTAAAATTGCTGCAGCACAGGTCTAGTGACAACATTGACACTCTTATGTGGCAGTGGATTTGTTGCACTATTTAAAATGAAAAGTAGAGCTGTCTAATGAAGTAAGAATGCAGTCAAAAGTAGACCTTGTCAATCACATAGATTAACAAGGGTGGGAAGAGTGCCTTCAAAATGCTGTAAGTAGTCAAAAAGACAGGATTCTTTTGAACATTTTACTGCTCAGTAAAAGCTGTTTTCCTCACAGGATAAAATATTTCTTTAAAGATTCTTTCACTCCATAACAGGAACGAGTACATCTTTTATTCATATTATCTACAGAGCTTGTCCTATTTGTATCCATATCTTAGGAGCATTGCCTCCTCAACTGAAACAGCCAAAAGTGCTAGCCGGTGTTTTTCAGCTGACATCAGGTCAATAAAACATTGAAAATAGGAAGTGCATATTTATATAATAATAGGTAGTAGACCTGACATGTTAGGGTCACTCTTCACTGTACTGATTTCCCTTACGCTTTCGTTGTTACTGCAGAACTGCTGTGTGCATTTGCCTGCATGAAGTCTCTTGAGAGTGAGCAAGTACAATGTTGTTGCCAGCAGCTTTAACTCTTAAAATAGTTTTCTCCACATTCAGCTACACTTCAGGGTATCTCCCCTTAACACACACTTATGTTCAGTATTTCCTCATGGAGGGAACAGACCTGTACATTTACCGTCTGTATTTCCAATGCTCGATATGAAAGCTGCTGGTTACTTGAGACTCTGCTTCTCTGTCTAGATCCTGACACCCTGATCCCACTGGAAGGATGTAAATATTGAACAACAGTAATAGGCTACAACTAGAGGAGGCTTTCCCAGATAAATCAGGAATGAGGAGTATACACTGCTAGGAAAAGGAAGAGTGTCTGTTCACCTGGTGTTGTACCTTACTTAATTCAATAGCTCTCTAGCAGAAGTAATGTAATCCATTAAAAACAAACAACCAAACAAACAAACACACGCCTTCAAAACAATAAAATTAATTTGGCTTGCCAAAATCTCTATGACAGAAAAAATGAGAGAGGAATGGTGGGAAGGGAAGTTACTAGATTTTTAGCTCAGAATAGGTATTTTTAAGAGTAGAAATAAGGAACATTGTTGTCTTGAAACAATTGGAGGTTATCGGGTATAAAACTGCAGAAAGCCATATTTAAGTCAGTAAATAGACATCAACAAATTAACTTAAATATCAGTATTCAATGTATTTTCCCTGGGACAGAATTCTTTGGTGCACAAGGCCAACAAAACTCCCTATAAAAGAATAAAAAACTGGTAACATACGTGATTCGTGATCTTTTCCAAAATGTTAAACTCCAGGATGAAAGCAAACACAGAATATCTCCTGTCAAAAGATTTCCTTTTAATTAAAAGCTGTATTAGAAAGCAAATCAAACTACAACCTTCAGCTACCTGTAGTAATAATGCAGGAAACTGTCCTTGGGTGGGAAAATGTAAAGCTGTGGCAATGACAAAGGAAAAAATACATGTAACTTTGCATTTCCCCCTTAACTTTGTTTAGAGAATTTCAGTGACACCACATGCTCTTAAAAGTAACAGGCAGCTCATTACCTGTAACATTCCGGGATCTTATAGATGCTTTCAAGAAGGAAGGAAATTGTTATCTGCAAAAGGCAAAGTGTTGTAAATGACCTTATAAACCATTTGGTTTTTCTGTTGTCAGAGAAATCAATAACGTAGCAGTGTGTTTGGATATCAGAAAAATAGCATTCATTCCTGTGATCTCTCAATTCTGTAAAACAAGCTGTTGAGAATAAATTCTCTTGAATGAAGAAATTTAATTGGCTGTTAATTTTTAGCATGGTAATACTTAGAATGCTTTCAGATTTCATACAACACAGAACTGTAATCTAAAATTACACCGTAAAAACAAACATAATTTAGTAACAAGACAGATCATCTGCCTTCTCATCACCAATGACATAATCACAGAACTCACATTTGAAAAAAGAACATTTTGAAGCTGCTATAATCCTTGATTAAGAAGACTTAGTAAATATTTGAAAAAATTTATTTGTTCATTTATGTTGGTTTAAGTATGATTTTAGGTTAATTTAGTGTTGGATCATGGGATTGTCTAGGCTCTTAAGCCTGAATGACTTTCAAAGGTATTTAGACTTTGGGGTGACTTAAGCCTCTTTGAAATCCTTATGCCCATTAATTGATGACATTTGTTTAGTAACACGAATGTAACCTTGGAAGGTTTTTGTCCCACTAATGTAAACTTACCTACTGAAGTCAAATAGGTGCTGCTGGAGGGACGATATCTAGGAGGTGGACATGTGATCTTTACAATCATTAATCTGTTACTTGCCATTACAGAATAGAACTTAAAGAAAAATTGTGCATAAGGTTTTTTCCTTTCTTTCTTTTTTTTTTTTTATTTTTAAGTGCCAAAGACGATTCACAGGGCTGCTGTATTGTAGCAATAGTTTACAGTATCATTAGTTTCCACATGCAGCTATGTTTTATCCAAACAATCACCAAGTTTATTAATATGCAGAGCAAACAGTGAAAGACACAGCATGAATCTCTGTAGAAGTTCTTTGGGAATGAATATATATCAGAGTAAATATTTGCTGGTTTGATAACTTGGTAACTAACTTTTGTGATCTGAAAATGTATCCAGTAAGTCTGAACTTGAGATCACTAAAATCTCCAGGCCCCATCTGGAGTAATGTGTCCAGTTCTGGGCTCCCCACTTCAAGAAAGATGAGGAGCTACTGGAGAGAGTCCAGAGGAGGGCTACAAGGACAGTAAGGGGACTGGAGCATCTCTCCTACGAGGAAAGGCTGAGGGAGCTGGGCTTGTTCAGCCTGAAGAAGAGAAAGCTGAGAAGAGACCTTGTAAATGCCTTTAAATATCTGAAGGGTGGGTGTCAGGAGGATGGGGCCAAACCCTTTTCAGTGGTGTCCAGCGACAGGACAAGGGGCAATGGGCACAAACTGAAGCAGAGGAAGTTCCAGCTGAACATGAGGAAGAACTTCTTCACTCTGAGGGTGACGGAGCACTGGAACAGATTTCCCAGAGAGGTTGTGGAGTCTCCTTCTCTGGAGACATTCAAGACCCGCCTGGACAAGGTCCTGTGCAGCCTACTGTATGTGACCCTGCTTCGGCAGAGAGGTTGGACTAGATGACCCACAGAGGTCCCTTCCAACCCCTACCATTCTGTGATTCTGTGATTCTGTGATTCTGTGATTCTGTGATTCTGTGATTCTGTGAAAATAAATCACAAAGGGACTTCTCAGAGATTTCTGATGATAATGGCTTTTGACCACCTCTGGTGTAGACTCTAATCTGCAATTAAAAGGTTAAAAGTTTGGTGTTGTTCTCCTGAGCTATTTATTCATGCATGTTTCAAGTCAGTTATGATTTATAAGAAAGAGACCTGTTGTCCCTGTCTGGTTAAGATTCATGTCAATACACCTGAAGTCACTTCATGACCTTGTTTGCTGCTGATCCTAAGTCACGTCAAAATTTTGGCAGGAGACCAATGTCAAGTAAGTTTTCACCTTGAAAACCCAGCTTTACTTGCTTTATTTGGTCTCTGATCTGCTGCCTACACCTCTTGATATATTTCATCACCTCTACAGGTCTTTTTTTTCTACAGCTTCTGTATCCTTAAGTATATTCTACAACCTGTGCATGGGAAGGACCTTATCACAAGCAAAAGTGCATTGTGGAGAGTGGATTTCACTTCTTCTGATGTAATCAAAACTTGACAAAAAAGAAACAAATAAATGAAATATACTAACTAATTAGGTTAATATTTCTTTAGCCCTCATCAAAAAAGATGGGAAATGAATATCACCCCATTTCCCTTTTTAATTAATACTTCTAGAGTTTTTTAGAGGAATAGCTGTAAAGGAAGACGGTGAAAGCCTCATTGTTAGAGCCGACCAAAGAAAAGTTTTAGCATCCTGCAAAGTCTAAGAGTTACACACAAAGCCCAAGATTGTGAGTATGTCTGCCAGTTCATCTACCTGAAACATATGTATTCCATTAATCTTTAGATCTATTGGCAGTGACAGGCAAAGGATGAAATGTGCTCTTGACAGAAGTTTACAATGGTAGGTTGCACCTTAATTTAGTAGATGTATGTAAACCCATAATCAAGCATAAAGGGGTCTAAACCATGTTTTCTCTATAGGAAATTTCCTTAGCAGATCCTTTGCTCTTCACAGGTTTGGTGTTTAGCAAAGAGTTAGCAGTCCTAGCCTGCAGGATCTGAAGAAAATTACATCTTCCTTGTGAAAGTTCAGGTCCTGTTTGAGATTTAATGTTTTATGCCAAGCGTTAACTGCTAACTTCTCTTTCAACCTTTGAAAATGGAGCAGGATTTTAGATATTCACCTGCATTTGGTGGCTAAGGGGGGACTTTTAGGTGGTGGGAACACAGGAATCATGTAATGAAACCTGTGTGTTTGAGAAGGGATGTAAGGAAAGCATGCTGACAATTTCCAGTGAAATGAGCAAAATAATGTGTCTACTGTGACTCCTTGCAAAAAACAGCAGTCCAGGGAGATCTCCTTTTCCACAATGCTTCAAATTATTGTCGTAACTCTCCTAATACATGTAAAAACATTTCTAGTCACTACCACCCAAAGTGATGGTGAAGGAGGGAGTAGGAGGAAGGAGAGGGACTGAAGCTTTTTTAGGTTTGTAAGATTTTAAGTATTTTAAGTTTGCCTAAGCTACATTAGACTGCTAGGAGCTAGTCCTCCATTGTAATAAATGGCTGCTCTTTGTTGCTTGGGTGACTTAAAATAAGAGGTGTTAGAGAAATGACAAACATTTTTAGAAAAGGTACTAAACAGAACAGTAAAATAATTCCTTTTTTTGTTTTTTTTAATTCCAGTGCCTGTAACTGTCTAAAACACACTGCTTATAAGTCATCTAAACCAACTTTTTTGTCCTGACTGTATTCATCCTTCAGGCCCTGGCAGTCAGGAGGGGTCTGGATCTTCAGGGTATGGACTAGCCCAGGGAGAGAGAGTCGGTGAGCTCTTCATATAGGGAAAGGCCTTGAAATGTGTTAAAAGTCAGTAGAAGGTGTGGATTTCTATTCCTGTCCATTGAATTTTTACCTCCCTTATCGTAAGAAGATAGTAATTTTCAAGATACAGGACAACGACAAAGCAGGCAATATTTTTATACTGAACTGCTTGCACTTGGCAGAGCTAATGAGGTATACACCAATTTATAACTAAAGGAAAAGTTACCAGCTATTCTGATGTGTATACAAATATACATCTATATATGTGTATATATGTACGAATATATCACATTTGTAACAAGGTGTATACTTCATGTGTATTTGTTCATCTTAGTCACCCTGTTTTATGAGTATAAAACATGGAACTCCCATTTTCTCACACTGTTTCTTAAGTATGAAATTTCTATTTTATTCTTTGCTGTTTCTAATGGATTTCTAATGAAAGTAAATTTTAATGTATTTTTTTCTGTAGATCTAAAATTGTGAATTTAGGTATTTACCCATCAAGTAATTTCTATATACAATGTCTTCTTTTCACATGATTCTAATATTGCATAAATAAGAACCAGAAGTTTTTGAGAAGATTCTTGAGCGTAGTCCTAATCCCAATCTATATCTAAACTTATTATAAAATATAGGTGGCATTCAAAACAAGAAGTGTTTCCTGAAAGTCTGTGTTTTGGCACAATTTTAAGAAAGAGTTCTGTAAAGGTTGGTTTTTTTAATGCATTACCCATGCTTTCTACTTTTGCTTTCTGCATCGACCCATACTATAATGCAAATCAATGATGTTTAGGGTAGATTTAGTAGAATTAGTCTTAACAGCTACTTCACTTATACACAATTAGTTTAAATGGAGAAGAAAATGAGGTAGGCTAAAGATGGAAATATTTTCCAGTCCATTTACTCGTGAGTCTCCTCCCTAGAGTATTGTAATACAATGCCTATCTCATTATTATGGCTATTGATTTCCTGGACTTTTCTCTTGCCATTTCTGCTACTGATGACATTCTGCCCTGAGTGGCTGGAGCAGCCCCAGTCAAACTGGAATGTGCTGGTAAAGCCTCAATATTACATTTTTAGTTAGTTTTGCAGTAAGTGTAGGAAATGGGTGAAATGCCTTGTCATTTCTTTTGTTTGAGGCTTACTTCGAAACTTTTGTATTGGTTTATAGTATCTTGTGAACTTGGCCAGGTATTGGTTTGATTAATGGGCCATTATTCAGATGAGCACCCACCATCAACAGTAAGGACATAACTTACTTTCCCATAAGGCTGTAGGGAAGGTAGATTTAAATAGTAATAAAAGTTGCTGTAGCCCATCATTGTTCCTAAATGTATGGTATAGCAGAGTAAACCAGCATGCAGTCAATCTTAAAAGAAATTTCCAGCAAAACTTGGGTCATATTTTCATCCCACCACTAGATATTTTTGGATGTTACAAGTCAGAAAGTTCTCTTCTTTTTAACAGAAATCACTAGATGACATGTAATATTTGCTATATTCCTATTATTTTTCATTATCACAGGTGGAAAGGTGTGAAAATTTGAGGTAGAACCAGTTAGGGATTTTTTAAGAAAACATTTTTTATCCTCAAAAAAGAAATCAATTTTAAAAGTCAAAACTTGTAAGAGGCAGATGATATGAAAGAATGCTTCTTTTTTTTTTTGTGAGGAAGGATAGAAGTCTAAGAACTTTTGAAACCTTTTTGCATTTTGTTGGTGAATGATTCTGGTTTTGGAGAACCAGTCAGATTTTTCTTTGGAAAATTAATCTAATTACACTAGCAAAATTAAATACAAGCTGAAAGAAAAATTAAGCCTTTGATTTATTATAAATTGACGTCTCTCCTTTATCAAGCTGTAAGTGGTTCCAGTATTTACCTCAGATTCAGAGCCGAAAATATTTACAGTACTGCAAAAATATTGTGAGTTTGAGGGAATAATTTTTTAACTCTACACCTTCTTCATTGAAACTTTAGGATAGGTGTACAGTTCAGGTGAACTGGGACAGAAAAAGGAAATCATTTTCCCCCATCTCTGATGTCACCAGAGATATAATATAAGGTTTTTGCCTTTCTGCCTAAACACCACAAGTACAAAGGATGCTTTTTACTGTTAGAGGGTGAGGGTGATGAGGAGTGAGGACTAATCATATCCATAGCTTGGTTTTGGATCCACTCTCGCTGTGAAACCTCTGCTTCTGCAGGGGGATTGGACTAGATGACCGGCAGAGGTCCCATCCAACCCCTAATATTCTGTGATTCTGTGATTCTGTCTGTGTTTATAGCACAACCCAGCAAACATTCCAGTGAAATGAATTGCCTGAAGTAAGCAGGGTTAAGAAACACAATTATTTTACCAATGAGATAACGTAGGACTTTAAGAAACATGGGTATGTGAGTTGAGCAGTATACACTTCTAGAATGTCAACAGGTTTCTATGAAACAAACGGCCAGTCAGGACTGTTAACAGTTAACTAACCATACAGTTCAGAAAAGAAACATAAAGTTTTTCAATCAATGTTTTGATGAAAGCAATAACATTCTAAAAAGACCACCTAGATTTTATAAGTTTCCCAACACATAAAAAAGACTGCCTGCTAAGAACAAGAATCACACATTGAAGACCATGTAACATCCCTTGCATTAGAAAATAGTTGAACCTCCAAAAGACAGAGAAAAGATCCTCTACATAAAATTATAAAAGGCTTTGAAAGTTCTGCTAATTATAACAACTTCATAGCAACCAAAGGAAATGAGCTGAACAGCTTTCTATTTCAGTTGGCTTGCTTTAAACTTTCACAAAAAAAATATTTTTTTATCTGTAATTAAAAGCAGTTGAGTTAGATGTTACAGAAGAAAACAAGAACATATGTATGTTCTTGAACTGCATTTTCAAGTTATGACCTTCTTCAATTGAGCAGAGTTTTACTGATGTATGAAATAGAAACAATTAAATAGACTATCATCAGATAAATTCTACTCATTAGCAACAGTTTTTGAAATGCTGGTCTAGACTGATCAAGGAGAAAACTACTATCTATCTATAAATTATCATTTTAAGTGTTTAAAAAAGACAAGTTTTTTAAAACTAAACAGTAGATGAGTATCTATTCATATATTTTTTTTTTTTTTAACAAAAAAGGCCTGTGCTAAAATTATTTAGCTTGGGAATTTAAGGATGTAAAGGATTTAGAGTCATTCGTGCCACTGTTTTTCTTTTTCTTATGTGCTGAAGGTGATAACGTCCTACAGGACAAGTGGCTAATCATTCAGTCAAAAGCATATCATAATATACACACACGCAGGAACTTGGAAGACTAAGTCACATTCTCAAATGCATTACTGCTTGCGAAACTCTAAATTCCTAAGGTGTCTTGAGAAAAAAGGTAAAAATCCCGATTTGTTCGAACTGTAATATTCTCTAGTCTCAGCAATATCTGAATTCCTCAGCTTTCACCATTGTGTGGCACAGGCTTCCTTCACTTGGCTGAAGTTTGCAAGACCAGGAGGTGAGGTGACTTAACCTAGCTTCTCTCCCTTTCCATCCTTCAGTCACTACCATAATCACTTCTTTTTTTCCTCAGTGGAAACAGATAGATTTGCAAATTCATGTATTGTTTCAGCAAGTAGTTTGATCTAATCACTTTCTGATGATTCACCACCTGGAGTACAGAAAGGTGAATTAGTACCCTCCAGTTACTTATCTTATACCAACTAGAAGAGTGACTGCTGCGGATGCATGAACCCAACCTTCAACTTGCTAAGTTACTCCTAAATTAATACTGTAACTAGATGGCTACGAAGGTGAGACACAAACCTCTGTGTCTGATGAAAAGTGAAGCTGACTATATCTGTGAGGTACTTGTCATGATGTTTTGTTCAAACCTCTAGCATTTTTCTATACAGAAAAAAAACATACAGCGGTTTCTCAAAGAGTTTTGGGAGGAGATAAATTTAAGCCAATAATCTTTCTTCTTGTCTCATTTTTAGCTCTCTGCTGTGATGTTCTTGCCTGTAGAGTTTGGTTCAATGCACTCAATGTGTTCAGGTACTGTATAAAGAATGAGAGTAAAACTGTATCACAGGGTATTAAATATTTGAGAGAGAAGGAGATCAATTCTGTACATTGTTTCAGTTTTGAGTTTCAGTATTTCAAAAGAAGAATGTTTTTCCTATCCACCCTTTTCACTAAGGGAGGTATAGAAGAGCTTATTCTCACCTAACATGACCAGAAAGGAATTCACTGCAGATCAGCTGCTACAGTTGGATATTCACTTTGTAATGAATGTTAGGAACATAACTTGGAAGGACAAGGGCAACCTACTAGCGTTCAGAAAATGGCAGTGAGCCCAGAAAGCACTTAAGGTTTAATCCTGTACTATTAAAGTCATTGCTCCTGCTGACATTAATGTCACAAGATCGAGAATCTTGGTCCAACTTTCACTGGACAAAGCTGATGTTTGCAGGCATAGCTTATATTTAAACAGGAGGATATGTATTTATTTTCTTGCAATGCTAGTGTATGTTATATTTTCATAGTGGTGTACTTTTTGGATGTTTCTGGTTTGATCACAGATGTCTTAAAAGTCCAGCAATATTTTGGGTAAACAGGTAATAATGCTGTTACCCTTGGAAAACACACTTAAAATGTATTAACTATCAGTGTATGTGAGAAACATGTCGATAAAAACATCTTGGTTTTCAAACATGGTTATGTATAAAAAAGAAACTGTCTGAAAATATAGCTTAACTCTTTTACCATGGTGTAGGTATAAAAACCAGAAATGTCTTATAGCTATTTTACAGTAAGGTTGGCCAAAGCAATTTTTGAGAAGACCATTGAAAATCATGTTATTGCAGGTTCTTTGAAAAATGAAACCACAGGATCTGCTTCGTATTTTTTATGGTTTCCACACAAAGAAAATGTATAGTGATTTTTTTTCACTCTCCTCAAGTGAAAAATAGTCACTGCTTTGAAAATGCCAACTGTTCTCCGCAAAATTAATGACTTTTCACATGGAGAAGAAGAGTGAAAATAAGTGATTCTTCCAGCAGGACACTGGAAATACAGGATAGATATTATTTGCTATGGTAAGTTATATACTGTTTCATCCAGAAGCGAATCTACTGAAAAAAGGGAAATTATTGAAATAGTACACATTACACAAATTTACATGTTCTTCTGAACAGTCCCAGAAACTGCTGTTGTTAGCCTTATTTCCAAGTTTATCATATAATAATTAAGGATAATGGCCAAAACACAGCAATGGGGTGATCTGCAGCTCCTACACTCTTGATGAAGATTATTTGCTGGTTATAGTTTTCCTTGTATTTCTTTGTTTATTTTTCCCCTCAACCCCCATCCCTGAAATACAGGTATACCATATCTCAAGATGATCAGAGACTGCCACATTTTGTTGGCTGATTATTCTTCTACTTCCTTCTAAAACACTGGGGCTCTTCATTAAAAAGACAGCAAGAAAATAAAGGATAAGCTGCCAAGGTACTTTACAACAAGCTTTTCTTGTAGTTGCCACGGAGATGGTGCACAAACATAAATGGGATTTTGATTGAGAGGGTAGAATGCCTGTACAATTGCAAACAGGAAAAGAAGTTCATTATATGTAGAGGTTAATTTTGACATGGTCATTTATAATAGAACTCTTTGTACAGAAGGTATTAAAATAAGTTGTAGACATGGCAACAAGTACCATCCGTTCTGTAAATCGAGAAGAGAAAGAAATACAGTTTTGAAATTGTCTTTAAAAATGCTTCAAGAGGTGACTAATCTTGCAAAGAAAGGACTGTATTAAACCATTTCTAATCCAAACTGTTTAGTTCTGTGTTACAAATATATGCTTTGTACCTGTAGTTCTCAGCCTCTGATTCATGCAGAGCTACATTATTTTGTACAACGTAATCTCCTTTGACTGAAAATGAAAAGTAAAATGTAAAAAAAAAAAAAGATAATAATTTTAGCTTTGACCTTAATCTCTTTGCTCTCTTTCACAAATGTACAAGAACTGCAAGGGGACATGAGAAAAAACAATCTCCTGAGTGCCAGGCCAGTGTAGAAATAAAGTTATTCTCAGCCTTACTTTTTTCGAAGATTTCTCCATTTCTCTGTGTGCTTTTACTCATAAATTGTTTTTTCCATTGGACAATACTGTGTTGTGGGTAGCTGCCTCTGACTAGCAGAAAATTATTAAAAGCACCAAGTATGTCAAATCCAGATAGTATCAGAAATAATACTACCTTCTCTCTGTCTTTTTGCTGTCACTTTTTAACTGCTAATTCAGAGTGGTGCCTTGATTAAATGTTGTCCAATTATCCTCTATATTCCTTTTAAAGTCTCTGAACTCGCACTCAGTCTTTACTCTGACATTGTTCAGAAATCACAGACACCTGGACTTGTTACCAAGTCTTCCTCCTTCATGCCTGTGTTCTCACTGACTGGTATACTGTAAAATGAATTTATGCGTACTGCAGCAAACAATACCAACTGGTCTGAATAAGACCTTTTAAAGAGGCAGGTCAGGGTCTTTTCTACATCATATTGCTTGAAGGTATGTATAAATTATAAATCTAGATGATTGAGTAGCAGTATTTAAAGTAAAAAAAAAATAATTAATTTGTGAAATAATTTCTCAGTGGGATATTTAATAGACCGAAACTATAACCCTGTCAGCCACTTTGCATGTTAAGAACCTAGGACAAATTGCTATCAGTTCTGATTTGACTCTCTTCATATAATTGCAGTATAAATATATTTGTCTTATAACCAACAATCTGTGTTCGTGATCTAAAGATCTATTTTATTTTTGCTATGTAACTGGAGAATCTTATTTCCAATTTTAGTTCTTGCCATTCTGTAAGACATAAAATCTTTCTGGAAACTAAGAAAAAAATCACAGACATAGCCTTTCTATTAGTAAAGACAGTGTAAAATCTGACTTGGTTATTCCTTCATGCTAAGAACAGTAGAAACTGAAAGTTCCTTCAGTTCAACTGAACACCTAGATGAAACAGCTCTGTTTTTCTTTTTCTGCATGAGCACTGTAGAGTTAACCCACTCTTTTCTCCTGGGAAAATAGAAAACACGCAGTGAAAGATCTGCCTCAATAGGATTCATTATATTGCCTCCTAAACTAGGAACCTACAAGATGTCATTCACACCACAGCGAGTGTCTCTTGGAATACTGAAACCTAATGAAGAGTGACTAAAGCAGAGACTGTGCCTATGGGCACTCTGACCTTTCTCACCTTCTTCTTGGCTGTAATGAGGAAGAGGAAGCAAGGCAGTAAAAATATCTCTGGGACAGGTTTTCTAGCTGATCTGGTCTGTGCAACAGGTTTGTTCTATATAAACCGTCTCCTCTTTTTTATACATTTGGCCTTTCTACTTCAAAACTTAAGATCGACAGGGTTACAAAGCTAAATATAAATAGATTTTGCAGCATGAGTTTTGCAGTGAATGAATCACTAAACACTTTCTTTCTCAGAGATAATATCTATAGGAAACGTTTGTACTTTACTAAATGAGGAACTACCTCTCTTATGTGAATGATGTTTGAATGACAGGCTCAGCATCTAGGAAACAGGTAAGCAAACATTAGAAATGAGGTTGAACAGTAAATTTGTTCTGACAAGGAACAAGGTGAGCCTTGGAAGTCTAGACAGTCACATAACTTTGACAGCATTGCGCTCTTCCTTTGGCAGTAATAGTTGCAAAAAGATATCCTGGTTTTATACTATATAATAATGCAATGGCTTCCCCCCCCAGGTTAATTACATAGTTAGAGAGCATACGCAGCATACAGATGACCACATACGATATAGGTCGCTTAATACTGTGTTTCATTTTACACTTTCATATTATCACCGATGAATATGTGGTATTATTCAACAGAAAGAAAACAAAAGTTTTATTCAGAGACCTTTGAATGGTGCAGTCTCATGACTGAGGTAAAAAAGAAAAAGAACTGTCAGCCTCCGTTGCTATTATTAAAGAAAGAGTTGCCCTGACCCTTACTAGACTCTCTGCATGCTTGAATTACAAGAGGACTGCACATGCCAGAGAAAGCTTTTTGTGGCTGTTTCTTGTGTTATTTCAGATAAGGTGTCAACTTCAGAAAATAAACCTTTTACTATCTGAAGAAAAGAATCACCATCTTGTATTGATAGCAGACAGTTGGAAATACGGAATGTATACCTTATTGTGTTATACAATTGAAAAAAATGAGAATGAAGTTTCTTACCTGGCAGAATTCTTAAACTTCAATGCAGATGGAAAGAAAGGCAACTGGTGGAATACCTCTGCAATTATAAGAAACATTTTCATTAATAAATCTGTCATCTTCAATTATAGTTTACAAAAAGAAAAATTTTTAATGAATAATATTGTATATATATAAAAAATACCAAGTCTGAGTGACTGGAAGATCAGCACTGAAGGGAGAAACAGGAAGAAGTCAGCATATTTATTATGCTTACTAGAAAATCATCTTAACAGAAAATTATCTTGTATAATTATACACTTCTTGCACAGTTTTTAGATAGAAAAGTATTGATGTAACTAAGATAATTTCTTTCAATATTAACTACTATTTTTTACCTGCACAAAAAAGAAATTTTAGGGCTGTAAATATTGTTAAGGGACTAGAGTGTCCGACACATAAAAAGAGGCGGAGACAGCTGAATTTGTTCAGCCTGGAGAAGAGAAGGCTTAGAGGAGGTTTTTTATGAGTGTGTATAAATACCTGATGGGAGGGAATGAAGAAGACATTTCAATAGTGCCCAGTCACAAGACAAGACACTATGGGCTCAAGCATCATTTTTTCATGTGAGGGTGGTCAAACACTGGACCACGTTGCCCAGAGACGCTGCAGCATCTCCATCCTTGCGAGATTCAAAACATTTGAAATCCAGCTGGGCACTGTGCTGAGCAATCTGCTCTAGCTGACCCTGGTCTGGGAGGGGCATTGGACTAGATGATTTCCAAACGTTTTTTCCAGCCTCAACTCTTCTACCGTTCTGCAATTCTATAAAAATTATTTTTATACACTTGCACATGCAGAAAACACACATCGCAATCAAAATTGTATGTTAGCTGAGGTGTTGGAATGTGGTAAATTTTCCAGGTAGTGTTTGCTCTAGGAGACATATAAAATAAACTAATATGCAACAATATCTTATTGCTTGGGATTTTAAATGTTTTCATTAAAAGCAGACATTTTGAACAGCTCCTTTGTACATTGCAGTTTTCTTCTGACTTTTTTTCGTATTTCATGATATTTTTCTCAGAACCCTAGTTCTTTCTTCTTGAAAACTGAAATACCATGAAGAACAGAGATTCTACAACCTCTACAGGTAACCTACTGTACTGTTTTATCATCTTCTTTGGAAAGATTTTTTCCTTATATCTAATTATAATTTTCCTTACTACAGCTTGTCTATTGCCCCTTATTCTTCCAGTGTCACCCTCCAGGAACAGTCTGGCTCCATACAGCTTACAAACTATCAGCAGTAGCAGCGACTAAGCAGCAGGGCAAATTCCAACTCATGGCATAGGCACCCATCAAAAAAGACTAAGTAGTGGTGATGTAATATATTAGTGTTAACTAATGAAGTGACTATAAGAGTACAGACCTTCTCTCTCAGCCTTTTCCAATTGCCAAGATATAAAGAACTTCATCCTAACTGTATTTTTTTGATAGAGGTATGTGAATGATGAATTATGAAGTAAGATACATTAATTTAAACCTCTTTCATAGTCCTTCAGATTTATTATGGTCAGTGAAAGTGATCAGATGTAACTGAGGACAGTATTTAATGTAACAAACTCAAACAATTATAAATGGCAAAGGGACAAAATATTATCTTCAAATACTTAGCTTCCTCTGATGACATGCAAGAAGAATACATTACAGGACTTCAAATCTGAGACTGAACTTGAAGTTGGATCTTAAACTTGAATGATTTGACTTGTGAGTTCACTGCACCGATTAAGCACAAGAAGTCACAGCGACACCATTATGCTGGAACATGACTGTTTTGCTGCTATTTAGAAACTTTAGAATTTAATAACAGGAATCTTAGAAAAAGGAGGTTGGACATTTTAGGTCGGAAATCATCAGTATTACACGGTAGCAGCAGATAGGAAAAATTAACCAAGTTTAGAGAATATATACGCAGAACTGCATGCAGAGATAAGTACATCTGCATCAGCAACAAGATAAGTGGATTTGTTTCGCAGCAGAGTTCCCCAGACTCATAGAATTTCCTAGGACTAATGGGATATCAACTCTCTCTGCCGCTTGCATTATATGCATAAATACAAATGCATGTGCATGCATATACACATTTGTATGTATGACAGCACATGCACAGGTACATGGCAGAGAAAAAAAGAGCAGTCTGCACTTGTTCCTGCTACTTACTTCCTCCATTTCTGCACAAATAACATGTTGGGAGCCTTGGAGCAAAAATAACAATTCATGTTTTCATTACCATGTTTCCCTCTTTTACAGTACTTCATGGCCACTAAGGTCTGGAAGAATCAATGCCAACCTGCTTTTCATTGCAAAGGTGTAGTGGAGAGCTGGGACTCCTTTCCTTGGCTACAGCAAAGCATAGATTTCCTGGGAAAACATGCCTAGTGAAGCATGCTGGTCAGAGGCAAGATGAGCTTCAGAATACTGAAAACACTTGTGGACATATTCTGGAAGAAACAGTTGAAATAGTTATGGTATTACTACACAGATTTTGATCCTTTACTTTAAAGGACTTCTGGCACAGAAGGGAACAGGATTCAGGTTCAGATCAGGAAGAAATTTTTTCAAGAGAGTCGTTCTGTTAACTGAATATAATGGAACTCTTTGGGGCTTGCAGCGTAAGTCCTATCAGTTGCTTACTACACTGATAAGTTCTGAGGATGCTAAGAGAAAACATAAAGCAAAAATTCATCAGGAATGAACAGCATCCTTGAATCATGCAGCTCTGCAGACAGTATAAAAGCTGTATTTATTTGTTTTAAAAGTCATCTTTCAGACAGAGCAAATCAAGGCAGAGCTCAGACTGTTCCTTCCATTCCAGTTCAACTCCTTGCAATTTTTGTTTGTCTTGCAGACCTAATGCATACTGTACCATAGACTGCTGTGTGAGTAATTTTTTTATTCTTAAAATTTATGAGATGATACATTATCTTGAACCTAGATTTTTCAGTCTTGTATGGGTTTGTACTCATTTACTGTTGAGGCCAAATCTAATCTGATGGAAACCAGTATGCTCTATAAAATGCAGTTAAAATATATTGATTCGCATCAACAGACGATCAAGCCAATAACATTTACTTGAAATTTCTTTTCATAATGCTTATGTTGGCAAAATTTATGTATTAGCACCATAATAACAATTGTATTAGAAAAAAAGATGTAGATCAGGTGGCAAATATTATGTGAGATAGAACAAAGGTTAGAGGGTCTTTGTTGAATAAGGCTGAAATCCAGTGAGAGTGCAAAATGTCAGCCTGAATCACTATTTCCCACCCAGTATGAATTTCAAGACACATAAATGGAAATGAGATAGAAGCTAACTTCCGACAGATGTTAGCAAGACTTTTTTCACTTAGCACATAATAAACATATGGAACGACCTATCAGGCACTATCGCTGAGGCAAAACACAAGGATCATTCAAGAAACAATTAGATGCTGTTCTAAAGAAATGGAATACTTAACATGGATGAGCCCTGATGGGCTAATAGTCCTGATGGGTAAACCTCTCCAACTAAAACATTTTATGCTCTTATATTCATTTGAATGTAAATATCACTTTAGTAGCATCTATCTGCTTCTTCTTGGTGGGGGTACTGTTTCATTTCCTCTTTCTTTCACTAAGAAAAGAAAGAAAACTGTGTAGCGCAGTTTTAACAAAAGAAAAGCTATGTTTGCAACACATAGTCTTCCCCTCTCCTTCCCCTCACTTATAACTGACCCACAGAAGCACAGAAGATCTGAGATTGCAGCAAATGAGTTGCATTTTTGTAAGATATGGTATGTTCAGATATCTGAAGAAAGGCTATCGGTCTCAGAGAAAGTAATTCAAAGCAGCTTATGTCAGAAATGCTGGTTCTGAACACTGCCCTCCAAATTGAAAGAAGAAACACCTGCTCATGCTTTCTCTTTCTGTCCAAAATCCCCAAATCTTGCCTTTTTTTATATGTTTCTCAGTAGCAGCAAAACAGTTTGTCAGAGCACTTCTTACAGGACCATATAGAGACCACAGGTTTCTCAGCTGAATTATTCATCATGTTGGTGTTCCTGAAGTAGATTTAGGATCCATTCTTTCACTGATATTGTGGGTTGACCCTGGCCTGACACCAGGTGCCCACCAAAGCTGGTCTATCACTCCCCCTTCTCACCTGAACAGGAGGGAGAAAATAAAATGTAAAGCTCATGAGTAGAGATAAGGAAATGGAGAGATCACTCACCAATTACCACCACAGACAAAACAGACTTGACTTGGGGAATAAATTTAATTTGTTACCAATCAAATCAGACTAGGATAAAGACAATTAAAAACTAAATCTTAAAATACCTTCCCCCTCACCCTCCTTTCCTCACAGGCTCAACTTCACTTCCAGTTTTCTCTACCTCCTCCTCTCCAGCACCACAGGGGGCTGGGGAACGGAAGTTGCAGTCAGTTCATTACATGTTGTCTCTGCTGCTCCTTCCTCCTTACACTCTTCCCTTGCTTTATTGTGGGGTCCATCCCATGGGAGGCAGTTCTCCACAAACTTCTCCAGCGTGGTTTCTTCCCATGAACTGCAGTTCTTCAGGAACTGCTTCAGCGTGGGTCCTTCGCAGACTTGTTTCTCCCACATGATCTCACTCCTCTCTTCTCTGCTTGCAGTCGCACCTTTCTTCCCCCTCCCCCCCCCCAAATGCTTTATGACAGAGGCACTACCACTGTCACTGATGGGCTTTGCCTTGGCCAGCGGCAGGTCTGTCATGGAGCTGGCTGACATTGGCTTTATCAGACATGGGGGAAGCTTCTGGCAGTTTCTTACAGAAGTCACCCCTGTAGCCCCCTCACTACCAAAACCCTGCCATGCAAGCCCAGTATGACTGATTTTCATTTTTTCTGTCTAAACGTAGAGTGGCACCAATAATAAATTTTGTCTTAGTTTTGCTGCATACTTTCTGTCAGAGATGAGAAACCCAAAACATCTAGCCAAATACATCATTTCTATGCCTTAAATAAACATTACTTTCTTATTTGAAAGTTTAAAATTTCAAAAAACATCTCAAATTCTATTTGCAAAATCTTAATAAATTTGAAAAAGCAACAAAAACCATCACTTGATCCTCTCCCCTCATTACCGATTGTTTCAGGTTGAACGAATTATTTCTTGTCTATTTTGAACTACTGTTGAATCAAAAGCAGTCAGCTCTCAGCACTCCCCTAATTAAAAGCAGCATGAATTAACAGACATTTTCAGTTTCAAAGCCATTGCCATAGGTATGTTGCAGTTGTAGTGAGATATCCCTTCTGGATCAGCAGGGTAGGTAGGTGGTGTACCTTGTACTATCTCTTGAATGAATGATGGACTCTTCATGTATTAAAGACTAACATAATGGCAATTTGGAAATGATACATGTTCTGAAATACAAAAATGTTCTGATTCTGGAAACAGTTGTGCAGATGGATGATGAAATGAAAACAGAACAAAAGAGCTGGTCAAACACTTGTCATGACAAAAAGTCAGAAGAAGATAACAGTAAACTTCAGTTTCCATAGCCTTTTCTATTACAACAAAAACTACATTTATATGTGTCTTTTTCATTAAAAACACCTCAGAGCAGCCCTCCCTCCCCCCAGTACGGTACCAATTGTAAGTTACTTTTACTGTTTTGCTTAAGAACCTGTAAATACTCAGCAAAATGGAAAATTTTAAAGCAAGTAAATAAGAGTGCATTTTCTCTCACTAGCAGTATCCAGTCTTCCCAGAAATATCTACTGGCTAATCATAATAAAATATGTTTCTGTCATTTAAAAAAGGTTCTAATTTAAATCATGAGGGTTTTTTTTAAAGTTGTATTTAAAAAGAAAGCAAGTATTAAATAAAGTTCTAATACTGAATGTATTATTTGTAAAAGAGGCATAGAAGGGACTTTATTGATAGGTGAAATATTCACAGAGGACAGAGAACACTGAACCTAATAGTTTTGTTCTTGGAGTCAGACAGTAGTAATCTAGATTTCGTATAACAGTGGAGTAAATTTCTAACAAGTAAGTGCTATATTTCCTTTCATTATACAAAGAAGCAAATACTTTTTGGTATTAGCTTTTGTTCCCTTTTTTATGCTTCCTTCCCATTTCTCTTTCTCCAGTGTCAACAATACTATTTTTAACTGATAAGAATGACTATATAGCTTTAAAATACAAAGGTAAAGGCAGATATTTGAAATCTATATGTGAATTGCAGTAACATTTTCACTTCCACCAGACAAAAAATAGATAAATAAAAAAATACAGGTACTATCAATCTTTTTTTTTGTGGCATAAGAACGTCACCAGCTGATTTAAAAAAATAACTCCCCCACGTTGTAGTATTGCACAGCTAGATGTATGACAGAACAGTGGGCTAGGACTGATTAAGTAGTATTTCTCTTTGAAACACTTGCCTGTTACTCCAATCAGCAGCAGGTCATACTTTGAGGAGCATTTTCTGTGGCAGAACATGCTCTATGTTGGCTGCTAAGGAGATCACAAAATTGTAGCCTGAACCTGTTGGAAGGTAATACAGTAAACGTGAAACTTTTCTTAGTAGAATTTTACAGTTTGTGAGCTTCCACCTTGAAGGTAAGGCATTACTTTGCTGCAGGTTTACAAACTCTGTCATTGGTTTGTTTTAATACAGGCTCATAACCCTCATATATTAACACCTTAAAATTATCTCCATGTATTTGTCTTGTAAAAATACTAACAATATGTGACCAACGCTGCAAATTGCAGTCATAATAAGCCTATGTGTTAACTCTGCTGAAAAGTTATAGAAGACCACCTATTCACTGTAATCAACAACCGTAAAAACATCTGTGAAGTTAAGTAGGTGGTGAAAAGGTATTTGGGTAGGAAAAAAATGTGGGGAAGAAGGGAAGTTTCTGTGGAAATACATGTCAGAAGCAAGGCCAGAAAGCTCAGAGGTCCTGCATTCTGTTGCATTGCGTTAAATATGCCGCAGCCTTTGAACAACAAGTTGTTCAACATAACACTCAGCATTTTTTACAGCAGAAAACTACTTAGTCCATATCCTTCTAGTTCTAGCTGCTCCTCCAGGAATTAACATCTCTCTTGCTGGAAGACCCATGCCAACGTGCTCCTTAACAAATGTTATTGTGCTTGCTCATTCACTTGTTTTGATGACATTTTGGGATAAAGTATTGCTGATAGTAGCCAGTGAAGAAAACAAGAGTTTATTCTGGGGGTTATAAAATACGAATTTTGCAGTTCTGTAATATAGAGTGACCTTTGTGCTACTCTCTAAATCTTCTGTATTGATATGTGTTAGTCATTTAGTTTTCTAAGAATGTGGTGTATGAGCATCATTCAGCAATACTGTGATGAAAATAATAAAGATACCTTAGTGCAAGCCCTGCTGTATTGAAATAAAGTGTTAGAAAATGTGTTCATTTTTAATTGTTTCATTTCTGGGATTATGTCTGCCCAAGGCAAGAGAGAATTGAGTATGTATTTCTCTGGTGTGCAAAAACATTTATTCAGAATATATGCAAATCAACCAAACATTCTCATAAACAGCATTACTGAGCTGATAGTTAATGACAATAAAATCTGATAACTTAATGATGAAAAAACCCTCCTTTCCTAATTAATAGACTGTAACACTTTCAGGCGAATTGAATGTCTCAAAAAAAGAAGCAAACAACCTTAACTCTTGCAAAACAGTTTCCTGGGCTTGAGAAGAGGTATATATTTATTTTATGAGGCAGGAAAGAGTGCTGACAAAAGGGATGCACAACAGGTTATGACAGTTACTTAATCCATGCTACCTCTTGTAGACTAGAGTTCCTGTTTCCAGTAGATTATATTTTAATGATCTACTTGTGAGGCAAAAATTTTGTGACCAGGACAGGACCTGCTTGGAGAATTGGTTAGGCTGACCATGAAACTGCAACATGGAAGAGTAAGCAATATAGTAGTAGGAAGCAGATGGATGAGAAAATCAAGTGAGTGTAGTCTGATGTACAGAAGTGCTGGTGACAGAAAACAAATAGGAGAGCAATGCCCCTTAAGAAAGAAGAAATCCATAGATGGGAAGTGTTAAGAGTTCTTTTTGAACAGGGAGGGTAAGACTTTTAGCGGAACCTCTACAAAACAGAAAAATCATTGTGGAAAATTCTATTAAGTTAGTAAGCTTGCCATCACTACTTTTTCTTATCTAGCAAAAATCTTCAGGGGACAGATTTTATTTACATCCTTCCTTGGTCACATGAATGAAGCGATGTTCAGAGTGATCTCCTCCAAATCTTAAAACAGCACAGAGATCTCGCTGCTGTCAAATCACACGTAATGGTTTACTAAATGGAGCCAGTGGTCTCTCCAAACTAGATCAAAATAAACAAGCTTGGAGAAACACAAAAAGATGAAGCACTACCAAAAAGATGCAGTTGAGTGGAAAGTGGCAGTTTTACGCAGGAATGTTCCAGAAGCAAACAGGATCTAAAAGAAAAACAGCAAATAAAATTTCACTGCTGTTTCACAACAGCCTGCACCTTTCTCTTGCTCCTGTGATTGCATCAGGGAACAGAGAGCTCCAAAACTGCTAAGAACTGAAATAGCTTCTGATCAAACAACTCGTACAGGTCTTTCCTCTTATTTTAATTTAGTGGAGGTGGGTGAGATGAAGAGGTTTTAACATACTGAATGATAATTAGCAAGGGTAGATTCTCAAAAGGTTTGGAGTTTCATTGCTTGGAACTTATCAGAACCTATTTAGTTGTGGCATCTCGTCTAAAAGACCCAGGAGAACAAGTTTCTGAAAAGATTTCTTGTTCTTCCTGGTTCACCTGGGTTGAAAATATCACACAAAAACTACTTATCTCACTTTACTCAAAACACTGCAAGGAAGATTATTGATAGTAGTCATTAAAAAGGACAGGTGTTTTTTCTGGCTGTTGTAACAGCTGGCTGCATAATTCAATCCAATTAATATGTAAGGATTCACATATGGGAGGGTATTATATGGATGGCTGGAACAAGTGACAACATTTAAGAAATGACCTAAAATAGGTCTCAGGGTGTTTCTGTTTCCAGCCCTGAGAAACCTGAGGGTTCTACAAGCTTATCTGTATTTGGGGATTGACTTTCAGATGCGTGTGCATGTTTATTATATTTCTTAATAAGCAGGTAGTACTTCTGAATTTTGCGGTGCCTTCAAATCAGTATTAAAAAACCATTTTTTTTCTAATTGAAAATATTAGAAATTAAATTGACATTAAAAATGTCAGAAAAACCCAAACCCCAAACCAAAGAAACCCATAACAACACCCTAATTGCAAAGCTGAAACTGGTGGGAGCATTGATCTGCTTGAGGGTAGGAAGGCGCTGCAGAGGGATCTGGACAGACTGGATCCATGGGCCGAGGCCAACTGTATGAGGTTTAACAAGGCCAAATGCCGGGTCCTGCACTTGGGTCAAAACAACAACCCCATGCAATGCTACAGGCTTGGGGAGGAATGGCTGGAAAGCTGCCCAACAGCTTGGGGTGTTGGTCGACAGGCGGCTGAACAGGAGCCAGCAGTGTGCCCAGGTGGCCAAGAAGGCCAAAGTAATCCTGGCTTGTGTCAGGAATAGTGTGGCCAGCAGGAGCAGAGAGGTGATCGTGCCCCTGTACTCGGCACTGGTGAGGCTGCACCTTGAGTACTGTGTTCAGTTTTGGGCCCCTCACTACAAGAAAGACATTGAGGTGACAGAGCATGTCCAGAGAAGGGTAACAAGGCTGGTGAGGGGTATAGAGAACAAGTCTTACGAGAAGCGGCTGAAGGAATTGGGGCTGTTTAGTCTGGAGAAGAGGAGGCTAAGGGGGGACCTTATCACTCTCTGCAACTACGTGAAAGGTGGTTGAAGTGAGGCAGGTATTGGTCTCTTCTCTCAGATAACTAGTGATAGCACAAGAGGCAATGGGCTCAAGTTGCATCAGGAGAGGTTTAGATTAGATAGTAGGAAAAATTTCTTTACTGAAAGAGTGGTCAGACATTGGAACAGGCTGCCCAAGAAGGTGGTGGAGTCACCATCCCTGGAGGTGTTTAAAAACTGTGTAGATGTGGCACTTCAGGACATGGTTTAGTAGGAATGGTGGTGTTGGGTTGATGGTTGGACTCAAATGATCTTAGAGGTCTTTTCCAACCTTGAATTCTATGACCCTATAATTCTATGATTTATTATAGTAGATGACCATAATGACTTCTTTTCCAGAGACAGATAGAATGCTAAATTGTATATGGAATGCCCAATGTAAAGACTTATGAAATTAATGCGGAGAATTCTGTGACTTGAATGAGCAGCATGAAAGGTATTTCAGTGAGAGAGAATGGAGGACCAACCTGAATCCGTATATTTTAACTCTCTCGTGTTTCTGTAAAAGAGCAAAACTAAAAAGCTCTCTAAACAGAGTTTTTTAAATATGAAAACCTTGGTATATTACATCTACTTCTATTATAATGCCCATAAAATTTCTTATTGATATTTACCTCCACATCAGAATAATCATGCTCTGAGTACTCGCCCACAAAAGAGGAAACAAGTTTATTTCCTTTGCCTTGGCTTTGCACACATCAGCATTGTTTTTAACCTTTGAAACTTCTGTCCTCCTGGGGTCTGAGGCTTGCAGATTTTTAAGCCTTTCCACTAAGATACTATAAATGCTCTTGAAGAAGTGACATGCGCTGCAGGTGGGGAAGGAGAAGTTACACATTACACCCCTGAGAGTGAAGAGCAGCTGCTGTAGGCAAATATTTGTATGCACCTGAGCAGCTTCTCATTTAAGGACCTCTCCAAGTGAAGTGTGGGACTTGGATAAGTACTTTCAGCACAAATCCAGCTTTTTTTTTTTTACTTTTGGCTGGATTTACTTCTCCAGCTGCAGAATAAACTGCCTGCCTATAAATGTTAGCCATTAACTATGGCAGTTAGCACAAGGAAGATTGCGCTCATATAACAACACCAGACAGAAACCATGACTTCTCGCCTATGTGGCATCTCCATGAGCCATTAAGAACAGAGATGAATTCTGCATTTAACCTCAAGGACACAGACATGCGTCGGTTTGTGTCTGAACTTTCACTAGCTATCATCTCTCATTGTTTTATAGCATGTAGTATCAAAATAAATAGACATCGTTATGCCAAACGAAATTTTGAACTTAGCCTGAACTAAAGAAGAAACATTTTCAAATTCAGGCACGCGGTAACCTGAAGCCAGACAAAACCCATATATTTAACCTTACTCAGCCAGTTCAATGTTTTCTGTTCCCCCCCACCCATTAAATTTTAATTTTTTTTCTAAATATAAGCTTTGATTAATCCTCTCTGAGTATGTATTTAAGATTACTGATTTACATTTTCTGGCCATGTTTTGTAAACATAACTTATAGAAATCAACTTAAAAAATAAAATCTGAATTTCAGAGAACTTTTTTGCCTGGCAGATGAGGTTTTTAATCACAAAAATCACATATAGTTGTTTCAGTGGTTGCCTTCCTGTCAGAGAGCTAAACTGAAAAAGATATCATGGTGGCCTGGACCAAGAAGATGATGAAAATATTGGGACAAAAAAAATATTTTGTTTTGAAAGACAGAAATATTTTGTTTTATCCAAAATAGATTTTTCTTCTTTTTAAAATTTAAGAGAAAATGTAGGCAAAATGAACCTAAATTTAAGAACAGCCAAGAATAATAAAACACTAAAAAGAAATTTGCTGATTTTTTAAAAATTATTATTTTAACAATCAAAGAAAAAGAATTTAACAGTCATACACAAATGTTTTTGCTGACCACTTTCTTAATTTGCCATATAATAAACATGAGATCAATAAAATCAGTTCTACCTGTGTGAATACGCAAACTGGAAACACCCCTTACATGACCAGGTCCTAGCATCCAGAGTGCTATGGAACTGTATACTATTACTCATATACAGATCGATATCAGGATCTGAAAACCGAATGTAATGATACGTCTCTTTCACATTGCTAGAGCATGAAAGAGGCTGAGACAGGAGTTCTCTCTTCTTTGTGGATGGAGGAACCCAGGTTAATTCTCTCCTTCCTTTGCTTTTACCTTTCATAGCTAAGGAATGCTTCTGGCATTACTTCTCTTTGCACAGAACTCCCTGTTTTGTCTTGGAGTGAGGTGGTGATTTTATACGTACAGGACTCCACTCTCTCTGCTTTACTCTAGTACGAAGTAGCTCAGGTCAAACTGGTTTGACCTCAATGTTCATGTGTGGAATCTTGAAGAACTGAAAGAGAAAAGGTGGAATAACATTTTCCTAAGTTTTCTCAATAATAGTCTATTTTCTCATGAAAACCAAACTAATTTCTTAGGATGGTGTGTGTGGTTTAAACTTCTGATTTCTCTCTATCCAAGCTGTTTTCCTTTGTCCTCAGGAAAAAAACACAGGCACTAAGTTTCATGCTGGTATATACTTCACCCAAAATATCTACCTTTATTTGGATTGATTTATTAGTAGTATTAGAAGCCATTTCTCTTCAATGTTTAGTTCGTCTGTTTTTATCTTTGCTTGAAGATATCAGTGAAATGTCATCATGGTATGAAACAGTGGTGTATTTAAACATTTAGGGACTTTTGGAACAGAGTGTTACTGACTATGGAGTACTAGGGAAAGAGATCGGAATCTCTTTTTGGAAAGGGAAAGAGGATGACGAACTACTTTTTGAATTAACTAAATTAGGCATGTTGGACCAAATCTGGAAGTACATATTGAGCCAAAATATTCCCATTGATTCAAGAATCATTTGGACTGTGTAAGAGATCAGTGAGAATGAGTATTGTATTTATCTCAGTGATAATGGGATGACCAGTAGAGAATGGGAAAGGACAAAGTTCTTCCTCAGAATATAATCTGAGAGGTGTTCATAAATGGATGACTGCCTTCCCCAAACCACAAGGACTGGCCTCTTGTTACCATGTCAACATGAAAATAGATTTGCAAAGATGGGGGAAGGGTTGTGGGCATTGATTTATTTAACATCCATGTGCCCTGTGAAGTAAATTTAAAGAGGAGGAAGCTGCAGATTGAGAAGTACTTTGTCCTCAAGATTGATTACATGGAGAGATGTGCCGAGAGTAAACCAAAAGGTAAGACACTGAATGTTGTGTGGTATAGCTCCAAACTCATCCTTACGGCTCACCATGTCTCCCAGGTCAGCTGAGGCTGCGGTGAGAAATCCGGGGTCTGGTCACAAAGAATTCAGAGTTACTTACAGACTTGACATAAAAATGGGTGCTCCAATTGTATCTACAAGTTTATACTTTAAATTTGAGACTGAGATAGTCAATATTTATAATTATCCTATAACATATGAAAAACTATACTCTGGAGCATAATGAGAAAAACAGATGATACTAAAGATACCTTAATAGCATAGAAGATTTTATGAGCCCAGACAAGAGTAAAATTTCAAGATGCATTTAAAAAAACCCCAAAACTTTCATTAAAACACAAATCATTAAACCTCTCTGCTTATTTGTGTATTTAACATTAGAGAGGAATTGATTAGTCTATGATACTGACAGCTGCATAGAAAATTTTAATAATATATTCATTAAAATACTGAGCAAGATGGAGTAAATGGTTGGGTTAAACATTTCATGTTGGTGACCTTGGTGAACTGTACACAGATTTATCATAATAAAAATACAACAACATAAGCATATTTACCAAAATATCTAGAACTCTGAGCCCTCTTTACTACAAAAATAACTTTGATTTCCTGTTGTAGACTGTTACAGTCATAGATGACTGAGGTTGCCAGTTAAAAGACTGAATCAAAAATGCAGTGTTTGCTGAGATGAATATCCCATAATTTCTCTTCTCTGAATTATTTCATAAAGCCCTGTGGTACTACTATGTAATATGTAAACCAGATTAATATAGGACCATGGTCTCCAGGACTGTCAGTACAGTAGTTCCCTGCAGTATTAAAGTCCATAAGACTTGATTTTTAATATATTCATGAACAATGAAGGAAATATATGTTGCAGGCAAAAATAGCTACACCTTCTGGAAGGACAATCAACCAGATGCTTTCATTTCTAGGCTGGCAACCATGGGGATGCAAGAAAAGTGAGGTGTTAGTCCTGGGACTTTACACCTAGGAGTTTCAGTAATAAATCTTGTTGTGTTAGCAGTACATATAAAGTTTTTAAAAAGTTTCTGCCATTGAAAAGCCATGTTTAACTCCTATTTTAAGGATAAGTTTTTCCTTGTACATGCTTATTCATACAACAATTGCTTTATTTGAGACCCTCTCTTTAAAAAGCAGCATTTTATAGATTGCATTACAAAATAACGATGTTAGAAAAGGTTTTGCTTCTGTCTTGAGGGACTGAAACATTTGACAATGTACCTGTTTAGTTATGGTTCTCTGGTACCCTGCAGACAGGGTATGTAACGCAGCTCAAAAGGCTTCCCCATGGATGAAAGATCAGGTAAGCACTTTTAGAAGAACCTATCAGGCAGAAATAACCTATTTCCTTTTTGCAAGTCTATATGCTAAGTAGAGGTGTTCTTTGTATAGTTTCTGTGCTATATTTTTCTTTATATGCAGTATAGAACTCTGTCTCAGAGTTCATTTCCACTGAAAGAATAGCACCATCAGACTTTTGTGAGGAAAGGTGGTGTGAGACATTGCTCAAAAAGATCAGAGCTGTTACTAAAAGAGCAAGTGGTCCACATTCTTATACATACCAAAACTCAAAGTTGTAGTACATTAGTCAGGTTGTCAACATGGCAAAGAATCACAGAATCACAGAATGTTAGGGGTTGGAATGGACCCCTGTGGGTCATCTAGCCCAACTCCTCTGCTGAAGCAGGGTCACCTACAGCAGGCTGCACAGGACCACGTCCAGGCAGGTTTTGAATACCTCCAGAGAAGGAGATTCCACAACCTCCTTGGGTAACCTGTTCCAGTGCTCCATCACCCTCAAAGTGAAGAAGTTCGTCCTCATGTTCAGACGGAACTTCCTCTGCTTCAGTTTGTGCCCGTTGCCCCTTGTCCTGTTGCTGGGCACCACTGAAAAGAGTCTGGCACCTTCCTCCTAACACCCACCCTTCAGATATTTATAAGTATTTATTAGGTCCCCTCTCAGCCTTCTCTCCTTCAGGCTAAACATGCCCAGCTCCCTCAGCCTTTCCTTGTAGGAGAGATGCTCCTGCCCCCTCATCATCCTCGTAACCCTCCTCTGGACTCTCTCCAGTAGCTCCTCATCTTTCTTGAAGTGGGGAGCCCAGAACTGGACACAGTACTCCAGATGGGACCTCACTAGGGCAGAGTAGATGGGGAAGAGAACCTCCCTCGACCTGTTGGCCACACTCCTCCTAATGCACCCCAGGATCCCATTGGCTTTCTTGGCACCCAGGGCACACTGCTGGCTCATGGTCAACTTGTCACCCACTAGCATACCCAGGTCCCTCTCCGCAGAGCTGCTCTCCAGCAGGTCCACCCCAAGCCTGTACTGACGCATGAGGTTGTTTCTCCCCAGGTGCAAGACCCTGCATTTGCCCTTGTTGAACCTCATCAGCTTCCTCTGCGTCCCACTCTCCATCCTGTCCAGGTCTCACTGAATGGCAGCACAGTCTTCCGGTGTATCAGCCACTTCACCCATTTTTGTGTCATCAACAGACACGCTGAGGGTATATTCTGACTTCATCCAGGTCATTGATGAAGAAGTTGAATAAGACTGGACCGAGTACTGACCCCTGGGGGACACCACTAGTTACAGGCCTAACTGTCCTTGTCTTCCTTTAATTTGTTGCAGTTTGAACAAAGCAAAGTCACAAATTAGAGACAGAGCTCTAGGACAAATTTGAGAAATTAATAACAGTAATCTTATGATATATAAGAAATTATTTTTTCAATACAAGTTTTATGAAGAAGTATTGTGAACTCTTTACTTCAAAGGTGCTTGCATGCTTTCAGAATTAAATCAAAACTTCAAAGGCAGAAACCCATTAGAATTCACCAAACATGATTTCAGCAATTTTGCAGAAATTTGTTTTAGTGGATGCTGCACTAAGCCTTTTGTATTTTTCTAGTGAAAACTACTGTTTTAGCAAAGCCAACATTAATCTTTATGAGTAAGGACTCGCTTCCTTAGTGAATGGCAAGTTGCAGGGTGAATAAAGGCAGCAGAATTACTTTCTTTTGATTGAAATATCACCTTTTTGACAATACAATATTTTTTTTCACAATGCAAGATTAAGAAAGAAAATATGCTGACTACTACTACTGTTCTATTTACACATATGTGTATACATGCAATCACACTTGCATCATTCTTTTGTTCAAAAGTATTGTAGCCTGTAGCAACTGAACGAATCTGTTGAGTTGTGCAAATTCCATTTGTGTAAATTATTAAATCTCTTTAACCGAATTAATAGGTGATCAGACCCTGAGAGTTAGTTGTTTGACCTTTATATGTATTTTTAAGTATAGCATTCATTCAAAGAAACAGCAGCTTCTGCTGTGTCCTGTTATACATGGAACATGATGTGTTGATGGTTAGAGGTATTGCAGTCTGTCTAGTTTGACTATTCAGCACATATGAAACTGTGGGCAAAATGGGTTCTATGAATCAAAATGAATTAGTTACATACCTCTAGGAGACTTTAGCATTGCTGGTAATTTTCAGGTAGAGCCATTGCTATTGGGTCAGGCTCCTGACAATAATGATCTTTCTATCATGAAGTTTTATGGAAAGATTATTCTTATTTCTGTTATTGAGAACCTGTCTTCACAGGGGATCCTGCAGTATAGCGGAAAGTGAGGAGAAGATGAAATTTCAGGCACAGATCTCTTTGTGAGCTAAAGTGCTGAACCTATATACCAGGGGAATGAGAGGATATTTCCAGTCTACTGAACACCATCTACTCCATATACACGAGGGTCATGTGCTTTGGGTGACCTTCGCTCCCACAGAGCCATCTTTGTCATCCCCTTTCAAAGCAGATTGACTTTGTTAACCCGTCACTTCAGAGAGGATCTATACAAGTATAGTAGTGCTCCTACTCTTTTAGGATTAGAGCTTGTAAATACATGTCAATTTTGAATTTATTTGTTTGAAATTTTATGGTGAAAATGTTTTCACCTAGGGCAGAGGATGGAGACATATTTTTACGTTTCTCCTTCCTAGTTTGAGATGTTCAGTTGACCTTGAAAAGTCATAGCTTCTCTTCTGTGTATTGGGGATAACACTGAGTTCCTAGGAAAAGATGGTAATGCCAGAAATTACAGCCTCATAAAGCCCTTAATTCTCATCGTAAAAATAATATATAAAGTAGAGAACTATGAGGGTGCCTTACATATTGCACTGTCAAGTTTAGGAGTGCTACAATAAAATTTACAATGCTGTTTTATTTGATAGTGGGTAAGAAAGAAAGAAACTGTGGCTTAAAAATTGCCATGTTATAAACAAGTGAGCTTTTCAGAGGGTGGAGGAAGAGAAAATGGCAGCATGAAACGCTGGTCTTTGTGGCTTTTACTGCATCTTTAAAACAATGCTGCTAAGAATCCCAGATGTTTACTCCAGGTGAAGTTTTTAAATATGTGATGGGTTAAATTTTTAAAACTCTGCTCATTATGAGCCACATGCCTTTCTCAGAATATTTGAGAATACAAATAGAACAAATATCTTTAGGAGCTTCTGAGACCACAATCAGAGAGCACAGAAAGAGCTCATTTTGGCAGGAGTCAATAGATGAAATTTCAAGTGTGTTGTGGCCAGGGGGACTTTTCCTGCTGATACTAATGAAGGCAAGATTTCACCCAGTTTCCCTAGGAAAATTTCATCACCTGTTTTCTGAGCATCAATAACGATCTCCGTTGTTACCACTTTCCATTCTGACTATGACTGGTTTTCATGGATAGAAGTCTAACACGCCTCTCTGCCCAACACACAGAAGATATTAGTTCATTTTCTCTTACGCCTGCAGGACTTGGCCCTCTAGCTTGCACAAGGTAAGGTCATATTTCTGCTTCCAAAAGGTGGTTGAAATGTTGATTGTTGTAAAATCACAAGCATGTCATATACGGCATAGCGAGCAGGTCTAATTTTCAACTTGGGGACCAGAATCACAGTATCACAGAATGTTAGGGGTTGGAAGGGACCTCTGTGGGTCATCTAGTTCAACCCCTCTGCCGAAGAAGGGTCACCTACAGCAGGCTGCACAGGACTGCGTCCAGGCAGGTTTTGAATATCTCCAGAGAAGGAGATTCCACAACCTCCCTGGGCAACCTGTTCCAGTGCTCCATCACCCTCAGAGGGAAGAAGTTCTTCCTCATGTTCAGACAGAACTTCCTATGCTTCAATTTTTGCCCATTGCCCCTTGTCCTGTCTCTGGGCACCACTGAAAAGAGTCTGGCACCTTCCACCTGACACCCACCCTTCAGATATTTACAAGTATTTATCAGATCCCCTCTCAGCCTTCTCTTCTTAGGCTGAACAAGCCCAGCTCCTTCAGCCTTTCCTCATAGGAGAGATGCTCCAGACCGCTCATCATCCTCAGTATTTTCTTAAAAGCCTCACTGAAGATGCTTTGTCTGCAAACTGTAGTATATGAACATATGAATAACAGTAGAGTACCTAGAATATGGAAAGATATAGAAAGCATACTTAAGTACAAACTTTCAAGGTCAAAAATGCACACAGAGGTGATTTAAGAATAAATAACAAGTTTTCTTTCACCCGTAGTCCTTCATCTTTATCTGAATATTTTGCCTAAGAGTGACAGACTAAATCTTGTCACATTTTGCACGGCATACTGCCCACCAATAACTACTGAAGTGTTAGGCGTCTTACAGAAACACTTTTTATTCTGACTTAGCTAGTGGTAGAATTTTATTATGTGACTTTGCTATTGAATTAAGTGAATAGATATAAATACATGTAGCATAGAAGCCACGTATAATCTTGTTTTGGTTTCGGCTGCCGCCGGCAACAAAAGCGCCACGCGGCCGCCCCTCCCCCCACCGGCGTGCGGAGGGGAATGAAAAGAAACAGGCAGAAACCGGTGGGTTGGGATAAGGGCTGTTTAACAGAACAGCAAAGAGAGGGAAACAGGAACAACAACGGTACAAATAAGGAGAAAACACAACAACAAACCGCACGACCCAGACA
>Ga0065711_1000643_pt1 | contig 59024 bp, 28 predicted proteins | sample Hoacrofraction12_FD_59098 | JGI IMG/M metagenome (GOLD analysis project Ga0065711, IMG submission 59098) | Hoatzin crop microbial communities from Cojedes, Venezuela - Epithelial fraction 12 v2 (version 2) | ecosystem: Host-associated > Birds > Digestive system > Esophagus > Crop | place... | reverse complement strand
CAGTTTGGTGTCATCAGCAAACTTGCTGAGGGTACATTCTAACTCTTCATCCAGGTCGTTGATGAAGAAGTTAAACAAGACTGGGCCCAGTACTGACCCCTGGGGGACACCACTTGTTACCAGCCTCCATTTTGGTAGCAAGAGGTTCCATTTACATCTGGCTTGTTACAACCACTTGCTCAGGCCAAAACAATCTGTAATTTTATACCCACCTACTAAAATTTCTTACTTGAAAATCTCCCTTTGCTACAAATTTGCCCCAACATTTTTTTTAACTTTTAATTTTAATTTTCTTAAAAAGAAAATGATATATTTGATGGACCACAGCTGTCTGGAAAGTACATATTTGATAGGCATACAGTACTAATTTGGAAAATAAGCATGATTTACTTGATGAGTCACAATAAATGTCTGTAAATATATATCCAAGTTCTTTGCAAAACTAGTCTCTAGTAAGCTATATTACATAGAAATCATACTTGAACACGAGTATCTCCCCTGAAGAACGGACGCCTAAGCTAACACTCTCATGTTCCTTACTGCTTTCACACTTTTGGTTGATGAAGTCCAGAAACAAGATACTGTCAAAGAGTTCAAATATTGAATGTAACAGATTTACCCACTTTAGTCTATTTTGTAGAACAGAAATCCCACGGCATGGCAATGGATGGCTCTTGCTGTACATGAAATAGCAGCTCCATTCAAGGCACTGGCCTGGCTATGAACAACGGGAACAGTTCTGGCATCCTTCAGCACACCACTGGCTGCTCTCACTCCTTCAGGCCCTGCAAACATGCATTTGCCTGGTTATGTGTCAGAAGACACAGATATTGAGTCTTGGGGAGGAGGAAGGGTGGGCAGAATAAGCAGGAAAGAAGCGCATGGAAATGATTGCATCTGTGCCTTAGTGAACAGCACACATAACAGATCAGTATTTGGTAGGACGCTCCTGCTTATCAGTTCCCTCTCAACTTTATTTTGAGGAAAATGGTGTGTAACAGTAGCAGTATCAAGAACCCTTGGAGTTCCTAGATTTCAACATGAGGAAGGAAAAGTGGAGCACTTTGCATCAAGCTATCCTCCATCTAACAAAGATATTTGAATAATTAGCGTAGTGCATTGCCAGAAACATGAAATTTCAAACTCAAATCAGAAAACATATCCATTGATAGTATTAATTTAAGATAATCAGGTGACTAATAGTGAATAGAAAAAGCTGAAATTGTAATCAGAGGCAAATCAGCTCCTAGAAATGCACTAGGCAGAACACTGAATACTAAGCCATAATCATCACATACTTGCTTCTTATTTGCTAATATGAAATGCTGAGTGTTGAAAGTTAAGAGAAAGTATGTTTATTACCATCATAAGCCATTAAGCTGTTTTAAATTTGTTAATTTTTTCCTTTAATTTCTAAAGAAAACAAACTTTTCAAAACAGTATCACTCAGGCTCAGAGAAGGCACTTCTTTGAGCAGTTTCTCATAGAAAGTAAAACAATGAAATGAAAATCACTTCATGTACCTGAGGATGGTACATGTTGTACAGACGGGAAATCAAGGCTATGGTAGTAGTGTGGCAAAACATTGAAGATTTAAGCATTCAACCAACTTTAAACACACGAGTAACTCCTGTGAGTGTCATTGGATTCATCCTGCTTACATAAACAGGATCTTCAGCAGACATTTCAGAGAAGTCTCAAAATGTACTTTAACAAAGAGGGTAGAGGGGAGATTTTCTGTAGATAATTGCCAGCTGATCATTTTTCATTATTTTGACAATGCTGGTGCTTTTCAGTTAGGTTAATAATTATACACGATGGTGCCTTAAGCTCTGTGTAGAGCTTTCTAAAACATAAACATCAAGTTGTAAAATTATACCTTAACCATGCCTTTTTTTCCTTAAATATTTTGCAGGACCAGGGTTTAAGTAACTGGATAGCAGGAGCATGCCAGACAACCAAGAAAAAAATTCCAGAACTGCTAATTTAACTTTAGGACATACTAACAAATGAAAATGAACATTTTAAATTTTATAAAATAATTTATCCTTCCTTCTTTCAGTGGTATGATAGTGTAGTAAGATCTTCCAATATGTGAAGTCATGAAAATAAAATCACCATCACATTTAACACACTAAAAATTCCTGCATCTACTAATAGTTGTTAGTCAAAGGTTAACTAGTATCGTGAAAGGGAAACTGAAGTTACTCCAGCAACATTTGAAATCTGGTCTCTTTTTTTTTAAAAAAAAAACATTAAAAACTGCATTAAGATGACTATTAGAAATGTGCTACAGATTGATTCTTTACTTATTAATAGTAATGACTGATATAGTCTAGTGTTTTTTGTCTAGTGTTAAATCTGAAAATGAGTGAGGCAGCTAGCTGTTGGATTAAAAACCCTATATTATAATTTAGTAGCCAGATTGTAAGGGGATTGGGGGGGTATTTACAACTCCAGATGCATTTTAGTATGCCATGACTCCCCAATTACATGAAATGCCCTCAAATGAACACAAATGCAATCTTTTCTAAAAATGAAAAAGCCTGAAAGCCAAGCCAAGGCCTACATTAGAAAGGCAAGTTGCAGTTATGCCCTACTTTATAAGCCTAAGTGGAATTCATGTGGTTCATAATCCTTGGTAGCCTTTTCTAAAAGGATGATTTTCTGTTTTGCTGTGTTTCAGAAAACACATCGATCCTAGGTCAGCACTTCGCTATTAAAAATAAGTAGGTTCATACAGCACTCAGATGTCCAAGAATTTTTTAGAAATATTGCAGGCACTTGCATATATATAAAAAGCAAAAAAAGGGATTAACGGAGGGTCACAAGAGGAGGATGGAAGAAGAAATGGAAATAAGAGGACAGTGTTACTGGATGTAGCTTACCCTTTCGCTAGGCAGTGGTCAGAGGTGTCTGCGAGAGGAAAAAGGATCGACTACTTCTTGCTGCATGTTTCCAACAGTTATTCCAACCGAAGGATGAGTATGGTCAAAGTGGGATTTTCCCATTCTCTTTGTTAAGAGTAAGACTGCAATGTCCTTTATGTGGAATTTGATTTAGTGCAAAACTCTTAGCTCCTTGAGGCTAAGAGTTACTGGAGTGGCTGGGTAGGACTCCACATGCTCCTTGTTTTATTAGAGGGTTTGGAATAAAGCTGAGAAGTATATACTATGCAGTTATGTGCTGCTTCCTTGGGAAGAATATGTATTAAAAAGAAGATTATTAGCACTCCTTGAGATTCGTGCACTGAAACACTGAACTGGATTTACAACAATTCAAATTATTATAGACAAAACTATGGCAACTGCCTACCAGGTACTTAATATAGCAAAATGATTCTTCATCAAGTACATGTTGCTGTATTACTATTTTTTCAAATGTCTTTAGGATGAACAACATAGCCATAAGCGTAGGATTGAGTTTGGAATCCTTTCTATTATTTAAAAATAAGGATGGATCATGTCGTTAGAGAGATCACCCATATAAAAAGTCCTCTTAGACTGGAAAATCTCCCATTGCTAATACAGATCTTCATACAAATAAGGGCAGTGGGTGACACAAGTTACACTGCTCTTCTGCTGCACAGGCAAAAAAAAAATTTCCAAATTTGCAAGACTACAACCCATTACTCCCTGAATATTTGATAGACTTTGCAAACACAGTGCACAGTATTGCAACAAACAAGGCTTTTTAAAAGCCTGCACTAAGTTTCTTTTTAAGAAAAGGCTTTCTATTTTAAATCATTGAGCTTTGCAGTTGTGAGTCATCATTTTAAATACATAGAAAACAATGCCATAATTAATGTCTTGTTATTCATTCTATGTATAATGTCAAAGGTGGAGACAAAAACTCTATATAAATTTCAAAAACTGTACACTATCATGCATTTTCTAAGAAGGTAGGAAATTTAACATTGCCTGGCAGGCCTCTGGGCCTGCTAAGCATATAATGAAATATACTGGGAGTAATGTGTACATTTTTGGCTATCAGATTTAGGAAGCACAAGGCAAAGATTCAAAATATACAACAGATGGTAACTGAAATGAGCCAGGTTCCGTGGATGTAAGATGATATAACTACACTAAAATTAATTTCTAGACTTCAGGAAACAGGAAACTGAACAGATATGTAACAGAGACAAGAAAATAAACAGATATGCCAGTGAACAGTTTGAAATAAAACCTAACATACAGGCATCGTATGACATTAGTGGAAAAACAGAAGGACCTACTGCAGAAACAATATATCTAAAGACTGAACCTAGGCTTAACGTAAGGTGACTTGAGCATAATTCTCTTGCAGTGTGGTCAGAAATGGAAGCTTTGTGGAGCTTTTAAAGGCTGAGCACAGGGAAAAGAAAGTCAATGGTTCAACTACTGTGCAAATTTAACATTAATTGCAATTTATAGGGTTATACAGACTCAGGGTCTTCTGAGATCTGAGCTAGAACCAATTGGAGAAATATTCAGAGGCACAGAAGGGAGTTAAGCACTACCTTTCCACTGCCTTTTGACCCTCACTTCTTTCTGCCTTCAACATTTGTGTTTATTACTGTTCTTACAACACTCGTGTGTATCCGAGTATTTCTTATAAATGAATGAATTTACGATCACAACTCACCTGTGAAGTGCAAATGTTTTTGCATTTCCATTGGGGAGAATGGAAAGCAGTGAGTGATGAAATGATGTGCTTGAGGTCACATACGAAGTGTGGCAGAAGTGGTTTAAAAATTTCTCATCTCCTTGTGCACACCTCTTCACCAAGCTTGTACACACTTTGAGCACTGAAAAGTGAGATGCATTTTATTCACCATCTGTGTGATTTGCCAAAAAAAACCCAAAACTTTAAGAAGGTCAATAGTATGCTGTTTATTTCTACACAATTTTGCAAAAAAGTGGGGATAATCTAGTCATTAGTGATCAGTTCTTATTATTTTTGTTTCTGGGAAAAGCATTCAACACCCTTTTCCCTACCTCACTGTATCAGTATCTTAAGTCAACTGCTATTACACAGTATTTTTTTTTTCTTATTCCTGTGTTTCTAAGCCCTTTCTTCCAAGAAACAGACTTTTTTTTTTTCCTCAGTCATTTACACTGAGCTTTGACATTTTCTGTATTTTTTGTGACCTTGGGAAAAGTAACTTCACGATTAACACAGAAATACAAGACAGACCTCAGCAAGAAATGATAGTCTAAATGGTTTCTTATGAAGCCTCGTAATTTAACCTCTCCACTATAAAAATTCTCAAAGAAAAAACAGGGGTTTTTTTACATCCACTGGAAGTGGATACCTTTTCTGTTTTTTCTGCTGTTAACTGCTTTGTTCATCTGTGTGGCTTCAGTTCCATGATTCTTTTTACAATAGTGGAAATACTGAAAAGATTAAGTTTCTCTTTCTATTCCCCAAATGGGAAATTGTTAAAACATCAGAAAGGTAAACATCTAAATGCTACTTAATACTTCCTCATTTCCCTTCCAAGTTGATAATCATGCTTTCCCATTTGGTTTTAGTCACAACTACTCAGCACAGAGTAATCTCACTCTGTATGAATAAAACCAGCTATTACACAATACACCACAGATAACATCTGCTGCTGTGCATTGGGCAATCATGAAAGAGCTGTACCCTTAACATCGCTGTTAAACCCTGTTCTGTAGGCTTAAGGCACACGTACCAAGTGTACATCCAATGCCGGCTTATGTATGAGGATTAATTAAACATGGGTTTTGTGCTCTTTCACTTTTGTCCCTTATAGGATACATTTAACCATGACATCGTACAGCAATATCCTACTTGCAACCGCAGACTTTTTGGCTAAAGACAAAGCACAGAATGTCTTTGTCATCTGATGTGCCTTCCACTGGGGACAATATCACACATGTGTGTTGGTCTTGTACACATGGTCTCATAGGTCATTTCTGTCTTTGATTTTGAGAAGCCTGCGGAGGATCCGTTCTGCTAAAACCCGTAACTTAAGCTTATTATATCAGCTATACCGACAATGTGTCTCTGCGGAAAGCACAACTAGCTGAGCAAAGCTAGGTCTGCACCTGTATCTAAATGCGTACGTGGTGCGGATGATACCGCACAGGGGACGCTGCTCTCAGTCAGCCTTCCCCTCAGTCTCCCACACTTTGGTGCCGGCAGGTTCCCTGTGTTAGTGCTTGCATTCTTTTGGTAAGGCCTGAAATACGAGAGCTTTTATTTTTCTCTTGCTAACTGGCTGAAAAGTATTTTACAAGCCTGCTGAGAAAAAGCTATTGTAATGTTTTTGAGTCACTATGTGCCACCACAGTGAAAAAGAAATAACAGAAGCCTCCAGCTTTTCTGGAAACGATGTGGGAAAAGGGATGTATCCAAAAGCAATGAATGTATGCCTTTTATTTCCCATACCTTGTCAAGACAAGGCAAGCCTCTGCTACAGGGTCTAATCAGGAGCCCAGACACTGGTATCAAATACTGCAAGTGACACTTATGCCTGCTAAGGATAAAACCCACTTGAAATGTGCAAAAATGTCTTTCTTCAAGATCCTCTCATACAAATCACCTTGCAGTCTTCCTACTTCTCCCTCTTTCTTCTGTTTCCACTTTAACCTTTCCAAATTCCTGCTGGTGTCTTTAAAACCATCTTACAATTATTTGTTTTTAGTGTTTAAAGTAAAAAAAAAAAAAAAATCTTCTCTCCAGTTTACAGGAAATTTTATTAAAAGTGGGGTTATCCTGCAGCTGCCTACCTGCCCTTCCTCTGTGGTTCTCCTTACTTGTTTTTAACCTGAATATTGCTCTGGCTGCAGCAGACAGAATGCTCTTTTATTTGTGGTTAATTATCATTTACTACATCAATAGAGTGTTCTTTGGTACCACATCAATCCAAATCTCACCAAACTTATGATTTTGGTTCTGTGTTTTGTTGTTTCCTGTCCCCTTACAAAATGTCTGTGGCTGATCTTTGTGTCCTACTCTCTCTTTTGAAGCCCCAGTCCTAAACAGCGTTACGCTACCATTGCAAGAGTACACGCAAGAATTGTGAGCAATGTTCCCTGAAAGAGTAAGTACAGGCGAATAAGAAAAGGAATCCAGATACTGGGAATTAAATCCAGGTCTTTATCATTGTGGTTCAGAACACTTTATCCTGGCAATTGACAATTAACTTTCAATTAATCATTACAGTTGGTAAATCATCTTCAAACAAAAGATCCCCGTGAGGACCTCAACGTTGCATGGTTATTTCTTTTCTTTTTTAATCTTATCCTTTAGGCTGATTTTGAAAGTCCTTTCCAAGGTTTTTGGAAAGTTACATCTATGCTTTGCATCTTTTGAGGGATTTTACATATAATTGGAAAGTAGACATATTTCAAGGAAGAAATAAGTGTTTATTCTTTTAACTGCATCAAATTTGCTTCTGGTTTTCCTATAACTCCTGGCGATTTTATAGCATGTTTAGAGTCGATTTTTATCTCTTTGTCAGAAAACGAGTACGGAAGCTTTCATGGAGTCCAAAATGTTAATGGGTCACAAACACTGGTCACCTAAAAAAAGAAAATAGTCTAACTGTAAATTCCTACTCCTCTTACTTGTTCCGCTTTCACTCTACTGATTTTATAAAAGTCAATTCCAATGAAGCTATTCCAAAAATCAGTAAAACGCAAATGTGACTCTATACTTACTCCATTTTCATTTATCCAGTCCATCATGATTAAGGGATTTTTCCTCACTATTGCATTAACAGGGGATCTTGCCTAAATTCTCTCTGTAACCAATTTCCCATCCCACAGCAAAACTCTTAACTCGGGCGTGGGGTAACCACAGCATTCCTGTTGATCCTTTTAGGTACAGTCTAACACTACAATGCTGCTTACTGTAAAATAGTAATCCACATGCTTTGCACTGAGACATGCTAAACCTCTCGGGTAAAAGTAATCCTCTCACAGCTATTCAACATTTCTCCATGGTCCCCAAAAGACAAATTCTCCTGTGCTTCTCTGATAAAGAGGAGTAGTCCATCTCAGCTTAGTGGGCCACTATGAACTGTGAAGGTGACATCTGACATTCTACGAACACAAACAAGTGCTGACAGCACCAGTACCAACACAGAAAAGCAGAACATCTTCGAAGGTGGCTTTTCAATGTAGCTGCCAAAGCAGGAATTCACGTAAAGGCCAATCACCTAAGCTGTCTCCTGTTCAGAAGACTCTTTATCCAAGGCAGACCAGACTTCCAGTGAAAAAAAAAAAAGCATGCTGCTTCCTTGCTGAAATAGTTTCTAAATGCCAGCTGGCTAGCTAGATTAGAGACCCCATCGCTAAAGTTGTTACTACTACTAGTTGTTACTAACTACTAGCAATTTGATGCCATACCACACTTTGTAGCTGCACAGAGACATTCCCAAGGCAGATACCCCAGAATACAAGGGAAACAATGCAACTTTTGTACAGTGAAAAAGCACCTCTTCCATGAATTGTTCAGAATAGAAATATTTCATTTGTAATTACTGTGGCTAGAGATTTAGGTTCATGACACAAATGTTACTAAGGAAATCTTTTGTCTTTCCTGCTAGCAGGTGTTTTTTTTTTTCCAATTACCAGTCACACTCATTTTTATTCAATTGGTTCTTGTTTCCCCAGAACCTTACCATGAATTCTTTATCATGTATTGCTTATAAAATATTTAAGAAATATATAACCTTATCTACAAAGACATATTTCCCTCTAGCATACTTTTCACATAAAAATTAGAACGATTGAGTACGAAGCCCACAATAAGTTAACTAGAAATCACAATTAACTGGAAAAAAAACCCAAGTAATCTAAACCAACATTTAATAAGAAGCTCTAACAGCACCAAAAAAAAAAAAAAAAAATCTAAAAAACTGTCAAGAAGATGAGAATCAAAAGCCTAACATCTTGCATACAAAAAGGCTCCAACACCACAGGGCTCCCTGAGGCAACGTGCACCCACCAACCGAAGCTCAAGGTAAGTTTCTTTCCAAAATTATTACCTTTGTAGTGAAAGTAAATATACAAGGGGTAGGGATGATCCTCTACAAAAAAAAATATATCATCAGTGGTACCTTGATGCCTGTGATCCCTTGGCTAAGCCATATGTGGGGTGGGTTTTTTTGTATGTGAATCAAAAGTTTCAGTTAATTCAAAATGCAGCTATTTAATTCCTTAGTCATATCAGCAGCTAACAACACACCATCCTTCTTTCTTTCTCTACACTGATTCCCCATAGAATATTTGGTCAAATTCAAGGTCTTGCTGTTGCACTTCAAAACCCTCTAAGGAACTGATTTAAAATACCTGTGGGAGCTCCCCTCTTCACAACACTAACATCCCATGAGAACAATGTTCCCCAGAATCTCTAAAGCTGTCATCCTCAAAGATGACACTTATGATTACAGGAGACAGGGCTATTTCCACAGAGGACTTCAGCTGGGGTTCACAGCAGAGGAGTTTACAGTGACCATTCTACGACCATAAATATAACAATAAAGTAAAATTCACTCCTGTAGCTTAGTATTCTTAAAGGTGGAAGGGAAGTAGTAAATATAAAAGGAGGGACATTATTAGAAAAAGGAGAGCATAGAGAAATGAAATTAAAAAGCTATATAATCCCAAATATTATGTGGGATGTAACATAGAACAGTATTGCAGTTTATGTTGTTCATTGCTTGGAAAACACACAGTTTCCACAGTGAAGATACATGAAAAGCCAAGAATACAGATAGGATCAGACTAAAACACACAAGTGTTTTTATAAGTGAAATTTATGCCTCTGTTAAACAGAATTTTTAAAGACCTGATAAGAAAATGCTTGCTGATTTTTATTAACACAGACATCTGAAAAAAGACACATCCCCTTTACACTGTATGGGTTACAGTTTGGCTCATAATTTTCCCTTTGGTACTGGGACTAGAAAGGATCTAAAGCTCCTTGTCTGCTTAAAGGTTGCCTTCTTTACAAACTAGATGGCCACATAAGCTAAGGTTTTTATAGCGGTGATATAACACACCCAAGAACTGCACAATGTAAGCGGTTTGAAATAAACCCACGAAACCAGGCCATTTCAGAGTTAAGCCTATCACTCTATCCTTACCTTATCTCCCTGTGTCTGGCTATTGCAGTAATCTTGTACAAAATCATTCAAGGATATTTTGTCCCATGTGTGTTGTAACACTGACCTGGTGAAGGCATAGTGCTGAATTAATAGATCAGGAAGAGCTTTAGCTTCCATTTTCATTGATTTTATGGACTTAAGTTAAAACCATTTAGTTATTTGAAGGCTTCTTTCTTCTTAATGTTATTTATTTAAATATGTCTCAAGGATATAACCTTCTACATGATACAGGAACACGGCTCATTAACATGCAATATTACATTAATCAGTAGCATTGATTCTTGTTGCTCTTTATAATGATAATACATTAGATGTTACAGCAAAGAGGGACAAGTATTTCCCTCCTTGCTGAAGCAAGTAGGCAAGATGAGAATTTTATTCAAATAAAGTGCCAAAGACTTTTCTTGTGGGCCTTATATTCATATGAATAGCACTAACAAAACCCACAAAAGGAGCAGACAGAGAACTCTGCTATTAGCAGGATACAGAATTTTAACCACATTCATTTACAGTAAGTGAAAAATCATCTTCACTCTTACATTTAGAATACAAAAGATACTGATATGATTTATGATGAAACATTTTTCAAAACCTTGTTTCCTATTTCAAATTAAGGCAAACCAAGATTTCTGCCTAAAATTAGTTATCTATTTTTTCTCAGAGGCTTGCAAAACCACACAAAAATGTGCTCCAGGCAAATCTGCAGAGTCAAGCATTCCACACTCTAGAACTGTGATGCATAATTCAAAGGTTATATCATATTAGTGAACATTGCTATGCCAAAAGTAGGTGAAAACTTAACAAAGGTGAAGTTGTATCTATTCACCTTCTTCCACTTCTTCCCTACAGTACCACTGCAGTGCTGCAAGTCAGACAGACTCACCAGAGTAAGCCAAAAGCTTTGCAGCCTCCCCATCAGCCTTGTTCAGTGGGATCCGCTATACTATGTGAGATGACCGCAACAGTGTAGTACCCCTCCTGGCAAAACACGCTCCAGGATGTGCTACATCCTAGATGATAAGTACAGCCAGAATAAATCCACCTGATGATACAAGCTCCTTTACTCATAACAGGCAAAATGACAAATTAATTGTGACACTCATCCCTTTATTCATATAGGATAAATATGTAAGCTCATTACTGCTCTTGCTTACTATCCTATCCTATTTCTATAAACCCATGTGGAAATGTTTAATGTCATGAATATACTCAGATTACTTTCAGCTGTCTTAGCTGTAAGAGAAATGAGCCAAACTTGTTAAAAAATAACACTGTTTGTGTACATGTAAATCTATATGCATCACACATATATGCACAAGATACTTCTGCATAATGTCTGAGCATCTGCTCACCAGCTACTTGTTTTACCTCCACCACCTGACTGACAGAACATCTAACCCGAGGCTGTGCCTCAACGAAAGTTTGCAGAGTGACATGTGTGATGTGTTCCTGCCAAAGATTCATCTCTTCCTCTAAAATGATCAGGCAATATGATCATGACATATCATCTGGATTTACCAGGCTATTGTGTCTTTTTTGTTTTTTTAAGATGTATTCGTTCAACTTCTAAAAGGTCAGATTCGAACCATCTATGATGTAAACTGGTTGGGGCATTTGTGATAAAAATATAAAACTTGAGCTCAGACAGTTCAGCAGACTCAAGATCTGAAAAAAAAATAGCGAAGGAAGTAAAAGGTACTAATCTGTCTGATTTGTGTTTCTGCTCTTTTTGATGTGAAATACCTGACGTATTTATTTACTTTGGTATATTTTAGTAACACATTTTGAGTTAATTTACTAGTATTTTAATATAAAATAGCATGACTCTTCAGTTTTTCCTTCCAGCTTTGATCAAGGAACATCAATTTCACATTCTATTCGGGTGAACTTTGGAGCTTTTGTGCCCTGGACTGTGCAACACAGCAGCAGAACCAAAGCAGAGACAAGCCAGGATTCAGAAACTCTTGGAAGACTGTTAGTAACCACTACTAAGGTCAATGTGAGCTGTTGTTTGAGCCCTGAAACCACAGATGATTTCTACACATGAGAGAATAAATTTGGAATTTCGGCACTATTTCAGATAAATATTTACACTTTTGAATGCTCACATAAAACAAACAGTGTTATCACTGTAATGATCAGTTATTAGAAAAGCAAGGTGTATAAAGAGAGGTAGTATCTTTTAATGGGCCTGGCAGGCTAGGTGAAAAAAAGAAGTGCTACATATAAAAAGTTGTAATTTGGTATAACTGATTAACACCACTAAATTAAACCAAAAGAAGATCTTTCCAACTTCAACTTAGCATGGAGTGTGCTGTTACTTTGACCTGAAGAAAGGACACGTGTAAAATCGTATCTTCTTTTCCCTTCTACATCAGCAGAAGGAAGAAATTGTGGACTAGAATTGCCAAAGTAGCCTGGTATTTAAGTGACTACATATCACATCATGAACTTACAAGGAAAAGAAGAAAGGAGTAAAGAAATAAAGCAATGAAGTAAAACTAAAAGCTTTAATTTCCTAAACTTTTCTACTGTTCATGGGTTCCCCCTCCGGTTAGGTTTTGGTTTTTTCAGTACTACAACAGGAGAAGTTATGGTAAATTGATAGCAGTCACAAATCCTAAATACAGAGTCAAGCTTTGAAAAGCTATGCAGAAGTAAATGAGCCCTCATTTCATTTTACCACATCACTAAAATTTCTCAATGGCCTTTTCTCTGCATATTTTATATGCTCTCTGCTTCTTGCTTTTCTTTTTTCCTAAGTAAAGCAATGCTTTCACTGCCATAGGAAAAAAAAAACAACAACACAGACCTTGCATGCTATTTATTAACTGCAAGGAGCAAAAAGCTGATTCCATATATTAATGTTATAATTGCAATAATTGAATGCTACTGAAGCAATTGTCTTATATATTATGTTTGTGCTGACAAGAGTTCAATGAACTAAAGTGCTGTATATACACAGTCTAAAGCCATTTAAAAACAATCAGTAAGTGAACTGATGCTTCCAGTGTTTTCCATATACATCTAACACAGATAGCAAATGAACTGTATGTCAAGTTGTATTTGAATCCAAGGCAAAGTGTACTCCTCACCATTTGAATTAATATGAGAACAAAACATGTATATTACATCTTTTTGACCACAAATATCTCATGCCATAACAAAGTCATAGAGTCTGTTCCTGCTTTTAACTCTTCAGGTGCTTTCCCACCAGAGAATGAGAGAAGCAGCTAGACTGTGTTGCTCTGATTTTCCATAAACATATACAAAATTATGTTTCATAGGCAGCACATTATGAAAAGCAGTTAATATGGTAGAAAATAATCCAATATTCTCCAGCTAAATTCTGAGTAGCACCTAACACTTTCTAATTAACAATGATCATTATGGCTTTTGCACTGTCAATGTGAAGTTTATCTACACTACTTATCAATTGCCCTAGCAACATCCTAGACTCACTTTAGAAACCAAAGCAGTATGAAAACACATTGGATTTTACCTATACTTATATTTATCCTATACAAAGGTTTGTTTGAAAACCCTGCACAGAATACTGTGACTTGATGGTGTTTCTTTCCCTTCTACAGACACTGTAAACGACTTTTTTAGAACTGGTGAAAAAAAGTGTTTTTCAAACCATTATATTGATAAATTTCAAAGATGTCCTCAATGAAAACTCCCCGAGTTACTTAGAGTACCTCCAACCTGTACAGGCTACTTTATTTTTGGTTTGTATCTGATGGAACTTATTACTAGTACCACATTTCATTTCTGAAAGCAGCGAAAGTTGTCTGAGTAAGAGAGAAACTCACAAATGACCAAACAACCATAAGACTCACAAACCTCTACTCAAAGTGCAAAATAGCCCTAAACCATTAGGTCTCTTTAGACACACAACAGATCAAAGGTATGTATTAAACCCAAAATAAACAGCCCCTCTAAAAGTCAAGTGTATACTGCACAATCAAATGCTGCTTTGTCAGATAAGATATGGGAGAACACTAGCCAGGTGTGACAGACGTTATTCACATTGCTAAATGCTTTTTTAGAAGGAAATAGTTTTAGGAAGAGAATGGTAGAGGAAATGCTGTATACTAGTGTAGCATGGAACATATAAAATACAGGCTTTCAGTAAGCATTTAGCAGATGCAAGTGAAGTGATCCAAAAACTATATCCTTTTTTACCATTATCATTACTGAGACGACAGCAAAGCTCACTGCTTCGAATCGGCCAAGCCCAGCAACTTCAGGGAGCATCCGACTCGCACAGCAGTATTACACAAAGTCTCCTGAACAGCCTGAATCACCACAGAGGCAAAGGGAATTTCTAAACACATGGTTGGGTATTCTTGAATAGAGACAACTCAGTTAAGGTCGATGAGTCCTCAAGATAGCGGCAAACAGCAAGATGGAACAAACTCATCCATTACACAGTGGTGAGGAGCTGATGTTTGGGGAGTTCATTAAACTGCCGAATAAAGCTGTGATGTCCTCCCAACCCTCCCATGAATTCTGACCTGTCAGTGGTTTCACAACCAGACAAGAAAAGCAAGATTCAAAATTGAGCTTTCTCTCTGCAGTGTTAGCTCACTGAATTATCTAAGCATTACAGCATGTCCAATCTCAATTAACAAACAGGGTTATCTCCGAACAGTAAGTTTTCTTGGATACCACAAATGCTGCAATAGCAGCTTAACAGCCTGCAATCATATTGTTGCAAACTTATTTTAATAATTCCTGTAGCCCATCAAGAAACTAGATGTAAAAAGGAATTAGTATAGTCTCCAAAATACCTGGTAAATATTTATGCATGCTTAATTTGCTTTAGATGAAGTACAGTGTAATTAACCCTGACAGTTCTGAAAAGCTTAGCTTTGTCATACCCACAAGTGTTTTATTTTCCCCTAGAAAAAAGCGAACACAAAATTCTGCCTTATTCTTTTGCAAAAGTATCACTTACAAAGGCTTCTAATAATACTAGTTCTACACATAATAATTACTTGTATCCTGATAAACTATCCAAAACTAATGCAAGGGGAAGAAAGTTTTCCAAAAATCAGAACAGGTTCTTGCTCCTAACATGAGCCTCTAAATCCAGCAAAACAGGTTGGTGAGGTTTCTTAGAGAATGTAACATTTACATTGGGTAATTGTAACTAGAAATTAAATTCAAGTAGCAAACACTTTAAATCCACATATATCTAAACATACCAACAGTTTATAAAATACAGGCTAGGAGAACATACCAATATCACTATTCTGCTGGGTGTACAGTGACCTGTCCCTGAGGTCTGGACACCCCCAACTCCTAGTAGCTCTAAACACATGGCCTGGCAAGAAACTTCCCTTATCCCAGTACCAGTCCCACCAGTAACTCCTGTTGTATCAGTAGGGCACTGTGGGACAGCCAGCTTGCAGAGAGCTCTAGCCATAAGGTGGAAGCAAGGGCCACGTAGAGGTCTGCAGAGCCTTTGAGTCAGAACAAGGGATCTAGAGAGACTGCATGGTTTTTCAGTGAGGACAAGAGATCCAAAGTAATCTCTTGGCATGTCCCAAGAGATGACTACCAGAAACTAGAATTGCATTTATTCATCTTACAGAGGGAAGGCATCACCCATCTTCATTGTCATTTTGCAATAGGTTCTTGAGCAAGTATGGTGTTCTGCAGTTGACGACAGCTTAAAGCTTCCCAGGTAGCAGTGATGTTGGTTTCAACATGCCTTAGGGAGTAAAACTGTTGGGGTGAACATTTATTCTGTTATACATGAGAAAGTAGCAGTAGAGGCAATTCATTGCTCAGAGGAAGCGCCTTTAAAGCTACACCTGAATGGAAAAAATTGAAGGATGCGAGATGCTAGAAAGCAGATAGTAAAAGCTCTTAAAGAAGAGGTACTTGGAGATCTGCTGGTAACCTCCACTTCTTGAAAACATATGTAATCTAGAAGCTTGCAAACACAAAGACTATTTCTCTCCAGAAAAAACCCAAAAATCAAGAGTCAGATATAAAAGTCACTACTAACAAATATGATTTATGGTGTAAAAAAGATAAGGAAACCTGAACAAGAGGAAGGGAAAACTCCACAACTGTCTCCTTCCATTGGCTCATGACTGTTAGCTGGGTTTTTACATTACAGTATGCAATGATCAAAGGTCATGAGTGTAAATCCCCTATTGCTTTTAGTTCACAGCTAAACCAAAATGAAGGTAAGTGGCAAACAGTTCTTGATTGTTTCTGTCAATCATTTTTCCAGCTGAAATGAGAAAAACTACACAGGGTTAACTAAGAAAGCAGAGTTGGAACTCCTTTGATATCAATGGGAATTGAACTCTTGGGACTGTGCTACTGAGAAAGATTTTGCAACGCATTTTCATCTTTCCCAGGATTTTTTTTAAATTCTCTAGGCATCTTGCAAAGCCCACATTTATACACTGGCATTTATGGAGTCAACCAAACCCACTGAAGTCAATAAGAGTCTTTTCATCAACTTCAGTGACCTTTAGATCAGTTTTTTAGAGAGACTGACAGAACAGAGATGGAAGCAAGATCTGATAAAACTTCCCAATTTGGTGCAGGCTATGGCCACTGCATTTTTACTTATGAAAGGATCTGTAACATGGACTTTTTGTTCAGCCGTGTGTGGGGGAAAAAAAAAAAAAATGACTGGCTTCGACTGTAGTAGACGTTATGAGTGCTGGATAGTTATCTGATGAACTAAAATATATTCATCTTAGACATCTCATGGGAGAACGAAAATCTGACACCACATACAACACATTTCTTCCTATTGTTGAACATACATTGGATTAGCTATTGAAGAAAGTGAAGGAATCCAGTGACATGCTACATATATTTAACTTTAACTGAAGTCCACATACAAAAAAATATACAAATTTAACATGAAAATGACTAATTTAAGTATGATAGCATAATAAAATAATATGGTTTAACAGAAAAGCCTTAAAATGAGAAAAATTGAAGCATTTGTCTTCAATGGTTACATAAGACATTTTCTATTCTGTTCATTCAACCTATTCATTTCACCTGAAATGGTTTGAAAAACAGAGGAGAAAACTAAATTTGAGACCCCAAAAAGCAATTGTCAACATTCTAGTACTAAAGTAGAGCTTATTAGTTGCTCACATGTTACTTTCCAGAGCCGCTCATTAGATAAGCATTCACAAAATACACCAAGAACAGAACTATTTAATCCAGCCTTGCCAATTAACACAGCACATCCGCTGTCTCTGCTGTCTCAAAGGATGCAATCTTGGTTCACAGTTCTGTAACCAGCTCCGCCCTGTGCCTGTGCACAGTTTCATGACCAGAACAAGTGTACAGTTTTGTTAATAGCAGGTAAGGACTTCTCTAATTCTGGCCTAAGTATTTTAATGTATCTCTCACCCTGACTACCTTTCTTGCATTTTAAGGAATGGATCATTTACAGTCCTTACACTCCATCAAAACCAGGCAAGCTTTTCCAAGCTAAATATTTGGTGTCAAAGAGCATTTGTCCTGCACAGATTTTATTATACATTTTAAAGTAAACTGGAAGTCTTAGGCCATTTCGCTGGTCTCAGCAGCAGAAGCCGAAATGCCGAAGCTACACAAGAAATGCAGCTATTTACTTTTCACTGAATAAGAAGCTACTCAGAGACCATTGTAGTCGTTTAAGTTTTTAAATTACTGGAGAATATATAGCTAAATTAATATTTCGTGTTATTTTCTAACAAGATTTATTTCAGGAAGCTACCCTGTACCAGCACAGAAATGGATGATCCTGTCATTTTATAGACTTAGTCAATGTCCATCTTAGACCCTCCAGCCGTCGGTTACAGATGCAAATGCTAACTATATATTGACATCTTCAGGGATGAAGTCATAGGGCCATGCAGTGAAAGCCATTAACCCAGAGTTGCAGCTCACACAGGTGCTCTAGCGATACAAACCCTTCACACAGGCTGAGGCAGAGCACAGCCACTTGAACCAGAAAATGTCACCGGAGAAGTCACCATGTTTTAGAAAGCCACATTAACTCTTAAAGACAATTACAAGCAGATGAGATTAAAAGATAGCCACACACTACTGGCAAATATGTTGGACTTCTGGGGAATTCTACATGGAGCACTTTCTAATTCCTCTTTTTCTTTTTCCAGCTCACTTTTTCTTAAAATTACATTGCCTCTTGTGTGCTTACTTTCCTATTGCCCTTACCTTCACACTGTGTCCTCAGTACCTTTCTGCATACTCTCGTATTTTCTAGTCGCGTTTTATTTTTCTTTTCCCATCCTGTTTTACTGCTTTACCCCTTGCATTTCTTGCAGTTCCTACCTTTCCTATGTGCCTTCCCATTTGCTTCCTCCTTTAGCTCCTTTCTTTTCTCCTTCAGTCTTCTCATTTCCCAGAATAATGAATTTCCTCCATCCTTCCCCTTCAGTCAATATATTTGATCAGTTTTAAGGCATGCAGTAGTGTGCTCACGGGTGACACAATGCTACATATAAAAGACAAATTTTAGATTCTCTCAACATCTGCAGTCAGCAACAAGGATTGGTATTACTAGTCTGGTTGCACATGACTTCAGACTTGTTTGGACTACATGAAGGTTTTGACATGTTCTTTACTTTTGGTTTTAGTTTAGGTTTTGGTTTTTTTTCAATAGTAGAGAGATACTTAGTTTAGCAACCACTACTTTTGTTCAAGCATAGCCTGAAAGAGAACAGAGATAACCCCCAAAAGCTCCTATGTCTTGTTATTTTCCACATACTTTACCTAGTACCTGTGAGCCTAAAATCCAGTCAATCTCATTCTAAACTGCACAAAGCTCCTCCCAGATCCTTAAAGATCAAGCAGGTCTGTGATTTGTCATGTTTTGTCTTGCACTTCACCTCCAGAACAGAACACCACCTCAACGGCAAACCTTTGACCAGTTTTCAAAGCCTGCAATAGTAGACTAGGAGAAGCCAAGTCATTCTCATTTTTTTCCATTGTCATGGCTTAATCTGGCAGCCAGCAACTAGGACCAGAGAGCTGCTCACTTACCTCTCCCCTTCCCCCTAGTGGGATGGGGAGGAGAAATGGACACAACGTAACACTCATGGGATGAAACAAAGACTGTTTAACAGACAACAAAGGAAATACCAATATTAATACTAGTACTACTCATGAATATGCAAAATAAACTATATACAATACAATTTTTTCTCACCACCTAACAACCAATTCGCAGTCAGTCCCCAAGCAGCAATCACAGAGCCCAAAACTCAGATTTTGCAGAACTCCCGGAAAAAGAGGATAAAGACAAAAACCAGATTCCTTCCCCCCAGCCAACCGCCATTTATAAAGCAAGGATGCCACCTATGGTATGGAATATTTCCACTGGGCAGCTTGGCTGTCTGCCTGGCTGTGCTCCCTACAAGCTCCTGCACACCTGCTCATTAGCTGAACATGAGAGACTGGAAAAAGTCCTTGATTTCACAGCAACAACTAAAACCATCAGTTTTATCAACATTTTTCTTACACTAAATCCAAAACACAGCAGCTGCTTGGAGGAAAATTAACTCTATCCCAGCCGAAACCAAGACAGCCACGATGCTGAAAGATTTTTAACACCTTAGGTCTTGAGGAGGAGAAGAAATACATCTCTACATATTAGAAGTCTGAAATGAAAAGCAATAATTATCAAGATAGTTGGATATACAGTGTTATAGAGTTATTTAATAGAGTGACAGTGAGTACGTATTTGCAGAAAGATAGGGTCGTGTACATATTTTGTCAACAGTAAGCAGTTGCTTCAGCAATATGTAAAGATCCTTTCTTGGTTCTTTTTGCACAGAGTTTTCAGTTATATTTCTGCCCACTCCACAGCCTGACATTTAATTATGAATTCTCAAGAAACCTTTACTTCCATGTAAAAAGTTCCTTTTGTACAAGGGCTTTGACAAAAGGACAGAAGGTCCCCATGATTTTGCCTGTCTTGTTAAATCATGAGCTAATGTAAGCAAACCTTGTCATCTGTCAGGATAAACTGCTCTGTTAGACTTTCACTGCCAGAAACCCTGCTATCCAGGCAGCACACAGGCCTCTCCAGCCTCCCAGTGGTAAACTGTCATCAAGCTGATCTGGACAGACAACATTTTTTCCCTTTTGGGATCCTAGAAAGTAATTGCACTACCAATGTTCCTGTTTGTAGATATTTTTAAAATGTTAAAAATGAGGTAAAAGATTTTATATTATAAAGATTACTGAGAGTCTCTAACCGCCAGGCAATCTTGTACATACATCTGCTCATCATTTATAAAAGTAATGGCACCTTAATGAGGCAAAATAACTACTGAAAAATTAAACTCTTGCAATGTTAAGATTCATGTTTTTCTTCAATACTAATGTTTGTGATCTAGAAGCCTTATAAAAACACAAAGAGTTCTGCCAAAATAAAGCGCACAACTATTGGAAAGAGGCTGCTCTTGGACTGATCTAAGAAATGTTCTCATTGTCAGTTCACTTCTGGGATGTTTTTGCTTTTTGTTTGCTGAATCCTTACCGGGAGGTTGTCACCTAAACTACTGCCTTTGGACTTGGGAGATTTTAGAAACCAAAAGGTTGTATTATAATATTGCATGTATAAAGCTCAGTGCTGAAAAATTCAAGGACCATCAAAAGAGTCTTATTTGACGATGTAGCAAAACAGATACTTGCACCTGAATCAGTCTTCATTTACACTCAAGCTCACTGCAGCTTAAATCCTACAGGGTTGGAGGACAACTCATATGAAATACATTTCATCTAGTTTAGAAGTTTACTATAAAACTGATGTGTTTCCATGTGTCAGTATTTGCCTCTATTTACTATCCTTATTGATTAATAAATGACAGTTGACTGTGTCAGAACTCTTTAGTGTTACCTTTGAATTATCTTCTTGTTTTCTTAGATATTCCATCTTCTCTGCAAAGCCAAAGACTGTTGTAGAACAAGATAAATAATTTCTTAATCCTAATTAGCTCCCAACTTTAGGCTATCTTGCAATTGCTTTGTTTATATGTACCTGTACACATGAATTTTGGAAGACTGGGGACTTCTTTATGGAATTCTGCTATAAGCAACCTACAGAAAAGCATGTGTAAAGAGTGTGGCAAATTAAATGCAGATGACTTTAAAAATAATCAATAAAGCAGGTTGTGGCACTTCAGTTTCATGTGCTCAGATTTTACTGAGCACTCCAATTTACATGTTGTCATCATTAGAGTTAATATTTACATGCTCCAATCACACTAAACGAGCGGGTCCTTAATTTCAGTGATTTTTCAGCAGTTGTTCTAATTTCTGCCTCTTCACTTGTAGCTGGCAGTTGTTCTCTTTTTGCTACCGTTTTGAGATATCATCATGTATCTGGGGAGATGTACGTACACCTCTTCCATATCACTGATATGCACTAAATGCTCTTACTTCCCCAAACTTTCTTGTTGTTTTACTCGGAGAAGTAAAAATACAAGGAATTAATAATGGGAGCATGCTTATAATCAGTGGCGAAACTACACAGCCTGAGATGCTTAAATGAGAGTAATATGTGAAATGGAGTGGATGTTTCAAACAATGAGATTGAGCTTACTACCTGTTGAGATCGTTATCATATAAAAGACACAGACGACATAATGTTAGTATCTAAAGATATTAAGCACATCTCTATTTCACTTGTGCCTCATCTATCCTAGACCCTCCAGCTATTGAAAATAGCATACTTGTATCTCAGCAACATCACAGAGAACAACAGTAGTAACACCATTACTATGTTATATACATCCCTATACACAACCCTCATCTTAAATTAGTGCACCTTATCCTTGTCAAGACAGTTTGTTGCATCTGATTTCTGTGACTTGGATTCACAAGGGCAGACCGTTGCACACACTACAAACCCCCCTCAGAAATGCTCAGTGTTAAAAAGCTCTTGACACACTTTGTGCTATACAGCATGTTCCAAAAATAATAAAAACAATTGATGGCGATTACAGCAAATTTTATAAGACGGTAAAATAGATAGCCAGAAAATGTAAAGATAGCAATTTATGCGGCAGATGAGGGTGCAAAGCTCTCATTCTGCCACCGTGCCCATCTTGCAATTGATCTCCAGGACAGAAGCTCTAGTGTCAACCAGCTTATCTCAGCATTTTGTTGACAGCCAGCCCATGAACAAAAGCTTTGGTGCCTGCTTTAGGAAAAATCCATCCAGTCATTTTCCCAGCATGACAGCTGGGTTTTTTGACAGCCCACACTGAAGCAGGAAGAGAGAAACCTCAACATAAATGCAATTGTGCGATCCCAGCTTCTGACTGCTGGAGTTCACTAACACAGTCTATGGTTAAAAGGTCCTGGATAATTTTCCAAGCAAGGGGATCTGCTCCAAAGCCTCACGTGCCAGCTCTGTTCTGCCTCCAGAGCCAGCCTGCACCACAACTTCCATAATCATACTTTCATAGGCTGAAGGAGACAGACTCTGTTTTTACACAAGCAGGTAAGTATAATATTCTCTGAAGCCAGTTTTGCAACTTACTACACTGTAAATCTGCATCACTAAGAATACTACTGTCAGAAAAGAGAGCTCTCTCCTCTCATTCATGGAAATAAGTAAGTAGCAGCATCTCTTTTCTTATGGACAATAATCACTAACTCCATGTCTTTATTATATAGCTCAATCAAACACTTGTGACACTTCAAAGACAAGCTGACAAAGGCTAGCAGCACCAAGTGCAACAATGGATTTTGACCCAACAGCATTTTACATCACTGTAAAACAGCACTGCAGGCACCGTGCGTTATTCCAGCTGACCTCAAGCACAGAGAAGACACCAAGCTCCCGCCACAGGGTGCTACCAGGGCAGAAACAGCAATGGTCTCCAACAAAGCCGTCAAGCAGGGACAAGGAACTTCTTCACAGCAAAAATCTCAGTAGGCGGGAGGTGAGGCAGTGGGAGGGTCAAACACAGCCAAGGGCCTGTCTGGAGCTCAGCATGTCTCCATAGCCATAACGCTCAGGTAAACTGTCTCCTTCCAAGCGCTCCCAGGTGTACAAGTAGCTCAAGTTTAGGTAAAAGCAACAAGATTTTAACATTCAGCATTTAAAAAGCTTTACCACTGCCAGCAGTGAAAAGGTTCTTTCCTGTCATCAGATAGGTTGCAGTTTAGCAACTGAAGGGAAAACATATTTGTTTCAGCAGTTAATCTGTTCTCCTGGGGGCTGAAAGCCATGTCAGAAGCCGCTCGTTGGTTTGTAGACAGAAGTACCACCATCGCTGGTGTGGAGAGTACCCGAGGGACCTGCGGGGCCTGGGATGGCCTTAACCCGCCAACTGCACCAGGACGTGCCAGCCCTTCAGTAACATGATGCCAGCAACGGTTCTCCATTCTTAAGCATCTCCAAAAATGTGTTCTCAGATGTTATGCCCGTGTTTAGACGTTTGCCAAAGTAGACACAGACCAACACACCAGCATGACCCACCTAACCGGAAGCAACTGTTTATTGCCCATTTCCATTTTACAAAAGGAAAGATACAGATATATATATATATATATATATATACACATGAGAAAGGCATAAAACAGGCCATCTTCTCCCCCTCAGCTCAGACTCTCCCTGCGCAATGAGGGCTGGCACACTCGGGCAGCACCAACAGCAGTGAGTCAAAGCAGCACAGACTCTTTTTTCCCCCCTACATGTGCCTCATATTGCTCCCCCGTTACGTGTCCCCACCTATAAATCCGTATTAAAGCCTCTCTGCCGCGCTTGGGCGCAGCCTCCACGCACAAGCAGCGCCTGACAGGGCCGGCGTCGCCCTGGCAACCGCGCCGGGCCCGCGGCCCCGCCCCCGCCCCGAACGTGAGGCGATGAGGGCCGGAGCTGGGAGGGTCCGAGCCGGGGGAATGCTCCCGCGGCCGCCGGCTTCTATTTGCCGAGGTTTGTCACCGGGCGGGAAACATTCGTCCCTGACAGAAGCGCGGCACGGAGGGGTCCAGCTCTGTTGGTCTTGTGTGCCGTCGACTTCCCCCCCGCCCTTGCTGTTGTTCACAAGCCGCAATTAAAATAAAACTTCCTGCTAAGGAATGTGGAAAACTGAACAGAAGTCCGCTCACCCTGAAAATTATTAGGCCGTGAAAACTTGAATTTGAGAAACTGCTAATTCACTCTAACTGCTCTTTATAATCCAAGTGGCAGTGTAAATAAGAATGATAATAAAATCTGATGAGAGATTAATGTCCGACTGAAGCAGTAATTCCTTTCCAAAGAAATATAATAAACAGATTTATGACATAGAGTGGAGGAGTTATCACAGTTTAATAGACAACAGCGTATGGGCCAAATCCCGCTCCAGATTGTACTAAGCACATTTTTGTTCTAGATACAGAGTAGAAGTGTTACGTAGTTTTAACGTATTCATTTTTCCAGTAGTATTCCTGAGCCCGTAGAGGAGCCAAGGTTACTATGTGGTTACTAAAACACGTCACTGAAATAAGCTGTATCAGGAACATAAACTTAAGTAGGAAAAAATTGGAATAGGTATTTGCATCACTTAACTATGCTCGTCCACAAAGCAATGAAAAACCGCTGTGGAGAAGGGAAGGAGGAGTGCTGCGATGAGGAGAGGGGCTGAGCGCAGCCTCCGGCGCAGCCCCGCACATGCCATGGCGGGGCCACAGCCGCCATTTTGGGGCACGGTGAGGGAGAAGGGCTCCCACCTTCCCGGGCCCCAGCGCAGCGCCAGGAGCACCTGTGAGGAGTCGGTTGCGGGAAATTTTACATCACCTCAGAGTAACGGGATATGCTTTATCTGCAGCTGATCCGCCTCCCAGCAGCAGGACATGTAATCCCGCCAGATGCCTGACTAGTTGGAGGAATCGGGAGAGTATTAGTCTTTCCATAAAATGCAAGGACGTTGAGAGGTTAAATGAGGTACTGATAACCAAATGCAGAACTCGTACTGTGGGTGTCACTGCACAATGAATCAAATTATCACGGGATGTAAAAACCAAAGTGATCAGTTGTCTTTCAGCTAATGCCAGAAGTCCATACAAAAATAAGAGGAATATTTAAAAGCTTTCATTTGAGGAGAAATTAGGCAAAAAAATCAGAATTCTCAAAATCTGGTGGTAGGATTCACAACTGGAGTGTTTAAAGTCTCTAAATACATCCAGTCAGGAAGAACAACACGCCTAGCAAGGGCTGGGGAGAGAAAGCGTTATTGCCTCAAATTATTCACACATCAGACACCCAGGCCCTGGAATGGATTAAAGTCCAACAGCAGCAATCATTAACATTTGTTACGGAGTACCATATTAGATCAAAGAGTAGGATTTAATATGTATGATAAAGAGAAGAAAAATGCCTTATCCAAGGTGACATCAGTCTGGAGGACATATGCTAGTTATCTTATGCTGCCATTAGTAAAAGGTGTAAATGATCACAGCCTGGTTACATTTGCTGTGTACAGACACAGCTCATTCCCAACAAGACATACCCATAAACATAGATGTTAAATGGACTTCTTAATTGTTGGGGGGGGGGGCGACACCAAGAAACTAAGTCAATTATTACAAGAGAAGATTGTTTTACTTAAAAAGTCATCCTGAATAAAAGGAAAAGTGAAAGCTGCACTGCAAAGTCTGTCTCTAAAAGGTGTAAGAAAAAAAAATCCTCATTGCATAAAAAAATTTAAAAGATAACTGGAAAGCACTAATAAAAAGAACTGTAGCAAATAGTGAGGCACAATAATAAAGAAATTGAATGTATCAGTTAAGCATGCATTCATTACTACATTAGGGTTTTTAAAATACCAATAAAGCTGCATAAAAAATTATTATTCAGTAAGTACTCCTGTTCATATCCAGCAAAACAGAAGATATGTGGATAAGCTACACAGTTAATTGGGGGGAGAGGAGGTTATCCCTACAGTAATTAAAGAAAACCCGTCATCTACTAATGGTGAATTTTAAAAATGAACAAAACTTTTCATCCATTTTTTTTCTACAATATTTATCTGATTTCTAATACTTCTTTAGATACTGTGGAAATTCCAGAAGACTAATAAAGGACACACTTTAGGCAAAAATTGTGAACTGCAAACCAAATGAATTCTGTACCTGCAACTCGTTAGGTTGATTTGATCCTGAGCAAAACAGCAAGCAGCTGCCAAGTGAGGAAAGAAATAAGGAATTGGAACAAAAAAAAAAAAAAAAAAATCATGTCATTCACCTTGGGTTTATAAACATGTTTTTAAGACTTCTCAAAAAAAATTTGCTATCAGCTTTAGTTGACAAAAAAATTCTCTCCGCGCGACATTTGATGTTGAAGCACACAATGTTCTAATAACAAAATAATACTGCACAGAATTAAAGTGGCACATTTAAATGTGCTAAATGCGCACATTACTATGCTAGGCTGACAACTCTAGAAGTTATTGTTAGATATTCATTGCTCACTTGAGGTGCTGCTACTAGGGATCTTCGCACATCTGTTCTTGGCCCTATACAATCTTGTAGTACTTTTGCCAGTAATTTAGGAAAAAACATACGGTCATATAGCCTAACAGACAATGTTTTGCAGAGTTGTGAATACAAACACCCTTTACATAGGGGAATCCTGACTGGAGTCTTCTATGCTGGAAAGCTCTGAAAAGGCCATATAAAGGGGTAATCAACGCAACATCTTCTATGAGAGCTAACACAGATCCTGGCTGTATAAACAAATATCAAGAAAGCGCAGCTAAATGGTATGTTTGTATGAAATTTTAATTATGCTATTCTTCAAGTACTCTCTGGTTCTTGAATAGGTACTTTAAAACAGTTCTTTAAAAAAATACAAGGAGGGTTCAAAAAATGAGCTATAAAATACCCATATCGTGGGTTGGTTCCTTCCCCTTCTCCGAATGAAGAATTTCTTTCTAGAAACTGCCAAACCATCTTTTCCAAAGGAAAAAAATATTCTTAACTCGGAGACACTTCTGAAGAGCAAATATTTTGCCTCTGAAATACACCTCATTGCACCAGATGGTGTGTGTATATATATTTTTAAATGTTCCTGTGGATGAATGCTCCCACATACTCCTTACAATAGCACCTTCATCACTGTTCAAATCATCAAGACACACTCAAAGGCATACAATTGCAAACTTAGTCATGCAAAAAAGTAGTGAGGTGGAGTAACAAGGAACAAAGAATGCCATTCAACGGCATAAAACTCTTGTGCTTGTTAACATCCATAGTAGCAGTGCTACTATTTAGTACTTAACACTTTTACCAAGATATTTCATTAATACGTTTAATGCACCCAATTCTTTAAGGAATAAAGGACAAGGTTCTTACTGCCACGCTCCGGGCCACCCACAGCTTCACTGTCGCTTACATATCTACGGTAGATCATGGTTCAGTTATCACTGGTGCAGGTGCAACACCAATGACCTTAGTGGATTTCTGCCTAGTTTACAACACAGAGTAGGAGAAGAACAAGCCTTATGGTCAGATTTTGAGCTGATATCAATGAAGCTCAGTTATCCTTCATGGAGCTATACTGATTTCTCAGCAGAAAAATCTTGACCCATCTCCTACACTCAGTAACAATGCCAAGGTTAATCCTTTTTCTTCTAAACTGTCTCTACATTTTCCCCTGAAGTTTCTACAGATGCAATATTTTGACAGTACATTAACTCCTCCATCACGTCAACCCTACCTTAAATTTTTTCTTAGTTATTTGTAAGCCTTAGAGTAAAAGCTATCTTAGAATGAACATCTTTGCTGTAAATTAAACTTAAAAATTAAAACTAAACCTCAGACAGCATCTTCCACAGAGACCTAAAGTACTGAACTAAAGTCAATACTATCTTCTTTCATAGTTAGCCAAGTTGTCAGCACAAAGTAATCATTCTATTACTATACAAAAGTGTTGGTGCATCATACCTGACAAATTTGCCCTACAAAACCAGAATATATTTCTCTGAGCCTAAAATGCCAGACTGCCAGTCCTTAGCAGTATTATTCAGGCCACATAGGAAATGGCCATCAAAGAAACACACTCATTCCTTTCAATACCACTTACCGGTGCTTTACTGTTTAAGTAGATTATTCATCTCGCAGCATAATACCTCCTAGTCTCTGTCTCTCAAATACAGATAAATGCATAAAATCCACACAGAGAACCGAATGCATAAGCTCTAGCACGCAGAACTCTCTACACTTCTGCAATGTCCACTAGAAGTGGATAAAAAATGACAATAAAAGGAGAAGAAGTCCAGCGTTTTTTGTTCCCTGAATACTCTTGCACACGGTAGAGAAACAAGATTGTCAGGTATCTGGTTATAGATTTTCAGATTCTCAGGAAGAATTTCTAGTGCCTCGAGTGCTGCCATAAGGTTAATTTAGTAAGGATCAACTGAAAAGTTGGAATGATTAACAGAAAACTGCCACAGTTAAATTCTTACCCATCATATTTCATTCCTATAAATACATTTCGACAAACCTGCACTAAAATAATAAAGGAACATCATAAGGGGAAAAAAGTAATTTCTGCCATCACCATGAATTTTTCTTTTCAGTAACTTCTTGAATTGAATGCCCAGATATAATCTCTTCTTTCATCTCTCCTTGTCTAGTTTGTGCTGCAACAGTAGTGCTGTTTCAAGACTCTTAAGGTTTTTTTATTTAACTAGTAAAGAATGTAGAAAAGCACCACATCCCACAATGTAGAATAAGAGCTTTGAAATTGTTATTCCTTTAAGAAGGCTGCCAAGTAATAATGCTGGTTAAATTATGCAAGGAACGCTGCATTCTCCCACAGACACACTTTTAGTGTCTCCTGAGATTTGGTGTATTACATAGTCAAATGGAAAATGTGAAGATTCTTCTACAAGATTTCTTTGTAAAAATGCTCCTAGAGATAGTAACAGTTCCATAAAGAATTTAGTGATGGGTAATTTTTCATATATATAGCATCAGTATTAAAATTGAAATTAAGTTCATAAAAGTTTTTTTAAACACCCAAAAAACTATGATTTGGAATGTACAGTTCCTTTCAAACTCCCAACCCCCAGCCCCAAAAGGAGTACTCCTTGTTTGCGCAGCACCTTGCAGACAAGGTGCTGCATCTCTTCATTCTGCATCAACGTGATTTTTTGCTCTTTCATCCATCGCACTTCTACCATGATGCGAAGCGTTTTTGCTGAAGCCTTTCATATAGATGTTCAGTATACAAAACTCCCTCTCATCCAAACAGAAATGCTGAGCTATGACGGCAGCTTGAAGCAGAATTTCTATTTAGTTGTTTATTTTTCCTCAGTGACAGAATATATGTTGTTTTGCTGTGCCTCCTGCCATCTCCCCAAGATGTGCAACACACACATCTTAGATCTTAGTAGAAGAATATTCACTGAACAGCGATGCAGACAGGAGTCTAAAGAAGAAAGCTCTGTAAATCTGAACTAAAAGACTAAGAAACTTTACTGAAGGTCCAGATAAGGATCTTTTCACTGCATGTGAGCTGAGGCCTTTCTGTCTCTTCAAAGGACCTCACACAAACTTTAGCAATATTTCTCAGAAATCCAAGTGACTTTTAAAGCTACTTAGTGGTGGATACTCTCTTTTCTTAAGAGAAACTTTTCTTAAATACCCTACACCTGTTCCCAGAGGCATACAATGTAAAGCAGTATGCTGATCTATGAAAACTCTGGTCTTGCAAAATTTAATGGCAAGATAGAAACAAGCCATGGGTATTCTGATATGAGCAGCAACACAGAGCAGGAGAGCTTACAACAGCTTTTGGAGAAGAAGAGAACAGCAAAATGTAAGGAAGGAGAAGAGGAAGCAAGGGTTTCCAGGGACCATGCTGGGGCTGAATCACACTGATAATTTATTTGAAAAGAAAGGGGGTGGGAAGGGGAATAGCAAAGGAAATCACAGCTCTGCGGAAGAAAATGGCAAACTTCCATTGACTTTAACAGGCGAGCATTCAACCCAAGCAAGCTGAACAAACCCTTTACACTGAATTTACATCCCTGCTGCAAGAGTTACACACAAAAAATTAAAATCTTGTTTTTCATGTGAAGGAAGCTCAAGTTAAATATAATTCCATTGTGCTTATATTTATTAAGCACTAACAACACGATTCATGACAGTTGATAAGTCACTAATAAGAGCTGGAAAACTCCCATGCAGAGCAGGACACAGGTAATCATTACTAGCAGTAAATACTGCGACAAATATGAAGCATAACGCTATTAGTAGAATAGGACTGATGCAAACAGAAAATATAGCAAGCTGTGAAGTGTTAGTTGGGTAATATTGATGCAAGTTAAAGACACTATAAAAACTGAAAAGATGGGCAAGGAGAGTCACTTTGTAAGAAAAAAGATGCTAGCGCACATGAGTATCTTGAAATCAATAGACATTTTGAGCATGCTATGAATCCAGTGCTAGATACTAAGAGCAGCAAGACACAAAAAAGAAGAAAAATGTGATACTAAGGGGAGAATCTATTTTCATTTATAATGCAACTGGAGAAGGTGAAGTTTACAAGACTGAATGCCTAATTCACTTGATCCCAAGGAAGAAGACAAGACAAGCTAAGTATGATCTGCATAGAAGTCTGAAATTGATTGACAGGTTGTTCATTATTAAAACCAAATTATTCATGACTAAACCACTAAAAATTAAATCACCATGCATGCAGTGGCTGTCATAATCCTGAAATCAAGTGCACTTTAAAAACTGAAGTTACACGTAGAAAGAGACATGGGGAAAGGGTTAGGACAAGACCATTTTGATTGAACAGGACTTTTCAACATAAAAAATATTAAAGGGCTGGAAAAATTTTATTTCCTTTCATGTAATCTAGTCAGCCCTTGTGCTTTCTTCCCAATATCTCAAAAAGAATAAGGCATACAGCTGATACAGGTAGGAAATATGTTGTTGTATTTAAAAGAAATTAAAACATTCACTCAATTTTAATTAACCCAATTATTTCTGTACAAATTCTGGCTCATCCATGTGTGCATTAAGAAAAGGGTTTTATATTAATGTACATCTGTCATAAACAGTACATATCTGAATTGTACAATATATTTGCATCTTTTTCAGGACTGCTGTAAAAAGAGAAGAAAAGGGAATTATTGATGCATTCAAATAGTGTGCATCTTGCTTTGTAATGTAATCTGTTTTTTTTTCCTTAACACCTACACAGCTTATGTTCCTAGCTAGTACAGTTTAAAGAATAAATACGGACCCAGGGTATCAAGTTCCAAAGAAAAACTTGTAAGAAACTGTTTGCAGAATTGCATTTTGTAATTTCAAAACTAGATAATCAAGTTCAAGTTTTTGCTTCTTGAGACACTTAAACCAGCTGAAAGGATTTTTGTTGTTCTAGAGTTTGTATCTAAAGGTCCAATCAATACAGCTACTGTATCTGTTACTGTGAATTCTTTCCTCACAGGTTTTCATAAAGGAGTCGGGAGCAATTAAACCACATACAGAATAGAAGACGACATTTTCTTATGGAAATGAAAATGCCTGTTCTGTATCCATGATGATCCTACAAATATGCAAACCAAGAACTAGAGAAAGTGGTGGTATGCAAGCTGATGAACCTTTATATTCCAGGGAATTGCCATGTGGGAATATGCTTAACTTGGAGAGAACAGTGAGTTTTTCAAACCATTCTTCAGTTGACTCTTAAAACGGTGCATAATCACATTTCTGAGATGCAAAGAGAGGCCACGGTCAGCAAAGAAACAACACCATGTGTATGATTTCACACTGGCAACTGGCACAACATAAATGAGCATGTGCAGTATGACTAATGCATTGCCATAGTATCAGCCACAAGAAATGTTAAGTCATACCTTGAATGCTCTTGAACAGAACTTACCCTTGGGGAGGGCTGGGAGTGGAAGGAGAAGACAAAGTTTCATGGAAGGAGAGAAAGGAGGAAGAAATGGCCAGGTGGTAAACTTCGGTCAAGCATTTGCTGTGGCTAAATGAAGAGTATTGTGTGCTGTGCTATTCCGAGAACTGGAAGGCTGAGCTTCCTGAATTCAACTCCTGCAACTACAGGCTCTCTTATAAATGAGATGCATTTCTCTCAAGTAAATGGAGTGCAGTGAGTATTTATGGTCCTCTACATTTAACTTTGTTTTGCAACAACTTTGAGCAGTGTGCTTATTAATTAAGCACCAGTCTTTCCCCAGATGGGAAAAAATATTTTTTTAAATTATGTGACTTTATTAAAGGTGGCTTATACAGACAAGTCACACAGTGAGATAACAACACAGCCAGAAAAAGAAACATATGGTCTTCTGGGACCAGGCTGGTAGGGAGGAGTTTCTAGAGGAACAGCAGCAGACTAAAACTGAACCCAAAGGGAACGGACACCATCCTCTCTAGTAAGTGAAACACTACCCTGCAGTTGTCATTACTTGTCTAAGCATGGACCTGAAAGACAGTCAATTTGTTCTACACTTCCAAGTGCTCCAGGATTCTGCCCTAATGCTTAGTTCGGCGTAGCTTCTCAGTTTATAGGAACATTTCCTACCACCTCCATTTGAGGACAGTCCTCAGTCTAAAAAGCCATAACCTGCTCATGGCTAGGTGTGCTTTTGTCACCTCCCAGAGTATCTAAATCATCACTGGGAAGTCTGAGACCAAGAAGTCCATTCCAGAATACACCTGTGCAGGGGGCAGACTGTTCCTCCAGGCTGGCATGAACATTCACAGTATCTAAACAATAATTCAGATCTCACTACTGGATTTCCTATGAGATTGCTTTGAATGTACATTCAAAACCACAAACTACAGCAAAGGAAAAAATAAATTAAAAAATTATCTTAATACCTTAAAAAAATCTCAAGTTTTTCTAGAAAGAGAATCATGCCTCCCACAAGCTGGTCTCACAGCTTACTGCTTTTCAGGAAAACATTGAAAGTCTACAGTGGTGAAGATGGTATAAAAATGAGCAAACTGAAGAGAATGGAATTAGGTCACATAATCTTGCATACCACTAGTTTTCTCTGGTGAATCATATTACAACTGCCAACATCATGCAATTGTTCTTTGTAAGTGCATATTCCCAATAATTCTGTGAAAAACAGATATTTTAAAAGTGCCTATATGTTTTCATATAGAACTACTGCAGTACCTATATCTCTATCTAAATTAAAAAAATAAAAATACAGGGGAAAAAAGGGATTTTTCATTTTAAGAAACCCTGGCACGTTTTAAAAAAATTTTGTTTTCTTCTGGAAAGAAGTTAAGAGGAGAAAGTCTGATCTATGCCAAAGATCTTGTTTCCTGTCCTCTGCCATTGTACGTTAGCTGCTATTCCTTTTAAACTTTCCTCGCAACTTGCAGGCAATACAAGGCCAGTAAAACTGCTTTTATGCATCACATGTAATTCTAATATTCTTATTCTTCTAATTAACAAAAGATATTCTTACTGCAAGCTCCCTCTCCATTTTTCAGTAGATCGTAGTTACAGTCATTTTTAGAATGATGCTGCTTTGACTGGAGTATGTTTCTTTTTCCAAGCTGGTTTGAAAGCAAGCAGTAAAGTATAATCACAAAAGTGTAATAGGGATGGACAAAGCCTGTGCAAACTAAAATCACACTGTAGACATATTTATGTAAATGATAGTCAAATAGAAAGCAACCCTTTAATAAAGATAAATTATCTACGAACATATTATTGCTGATATGTGCATTTGACTAAAGCCAAGTTTTAAAACACAAAGTATTAGAAGCTTTTATGTTATTGGATCTGCTTGCAAAGCTAGTATGTTAAATTGTTGAAAGTTCAATGTTTTTTCTTTTCTGGGGCTGCACTACGGATGATAAAGATGTTAAGAAACAAAAAAACTCCAACACCTATAGCACATCGTTATTCAGAGAAAGCCTGTTTCTCTCAGGTGAAATTAGACTGTATGCCCAAGAAAGCAAAAATGAATGAGCAACTTCTATCATAATTAGTTTTAAAATTTCTACAACATAAATAGAGCTGTACTACAGGGAGCCTGTCCTGTCTGTGGCAGCACACAGAGCTTAAAGTACACTCTCGTAGTTCAATACTTTTATCTCTTCCTCACTGTATGGCGCTTCTTGGCAACTCCAGAGTTCAGTGCATTTCACACGTTGCAGAACATAAGAATGGAGGAAAAAAGATACATCACAGAAGAAAAGTCAGATTGCCGCTGTGCCAACTTAGGGCAAGAAAAGAAAATTATATCAAAATCTGAGGCAGGCAAATTCACAGGTAAGGAATAAACATGGAGAATAAGAGTAGAATATGAACTAAATGCAAAGAGGCAACAGAGAGAATAAACGCATCTCTGCTGAAAGAATTTGTGATCGGAGAGGCGAAAGGTGGAAGGTGACAGACAAAACGCAGCTGTAGGAATAAAGGAGCATGTAGGAATGGGTAGGAGTGACAACAAACGCAGCACGGGAGGATTCTGCAACATTTCTTTTATATCGGTTCATGACTACGCAAAGCAGGAAATGATGAAACAAAACGCTTCTGTTCTCACACCAACCACTGCAGAAACATCCACATTTCTTTAGCCCAGTGCTGCTTTCCTTGCATAGACCGCTGCAAAAGACAGACAGCTTTTCTGGTATTGGAAAGCTTAGTATCTCAGGGAACTACAACTGGCCTTCCACTGGTGGAGCACCACAGCATTCACAGAGGACAACCAGCCACAGCAGAGCTCTAACTGGTTGCTTCAACAAACTTGCTAATACGTGCTTTTTTAACTTAGCATAGGGGTGACAAGTCTTCTACACCTACTGTCTCACTCCCCAGGTGTGATTCTGGCCTTACATCCACCTGGGCTCAGATGTCCTGCTTTGAAAGCATACTTACAAATACACACAGGAGAGTCTTTATGTTACTTGGAACATGACTTAAAGAATATTCCGGAACATGCTTGACACCTATTTGGCAACTCTTCCTTTTCCTTGCTCTTTCAAGCATTATTTAATTCTCAAAAGCGGCATGCAAAGTATGTTCCTGAGAAACGCTCCTAACAAGACTAGCCAAGACCTATGTTTTCCACCTTCTAACAGCTTCCTGTAGGTTCAGGGTAGAAGAACCCAATAGACTACCTACTGCTGGCTCACAAATTTGATCTTCTCAATTGATTGCGTTCCTCAGTATTACTACTTCATACAAGTGATAATCCTGTCTCTTGCAAAGACTGTATATTTTTCCCAGTGAGATTATTCATTTCTTATCAGTTCCATGTAGAGAGCACTTTTATCAGTCACCTTGTGCTGGGATAAAAAAAATATCTCGTTGGCAGTTGATCTAGTGAAAGAATTAGAAGAACCACCTCAAAGCAGCAGGTTACTCTGAAGTTTGATCAGCTAACACGAATAATACAGACCCAGCTGACTGTTTCTGCAAGCTTGTGGCTCCGAGAAACGAGGCAAAAGATACAATTCCTTTGAGAAGGCAGTCAGGTAAGAGAACATTGGAGATTATAAAATCATGCACCTCAGCCCTGCAAAAAGACTTTCATTACTTTCTTGTTGCTAGTGATATTTTTCACTTTTCTAGAAACCTTTTACAGGTCCATACACGGATAAAATTAACACTTCAGAGTAGATTATATCAAATTCAGCTAATGAATGAAGGTCCTTGGTAACGAAGAGTTACTCTGACATCACAAAATAAAATTACGTTGCTTAAATTTACTTCTGTCAGGGTAAGTTTTGCTTAATCTACAGTCCACAATAATGCAGTGAATGGATGGGCCTGAAAAGAGGTTCAAGTCAGTTGCTCATCAGAAGTCATTTAACAAAAAGTAAATTGTGGTGGTAGCTGGAGGGAAAATCAAATACAAGAAATGAATTCAGGCTTTGCAAACGAAGCTGCAGTTTCATTGATTAACGTCTGCTAAAATAAACTGCTGGACTGTAGACTTTCTCATTTATTGCCTTCCCCATGTTTTGGTTGCTATGATATCCTTCTAAAGATATGTGGCAATTACTCATCTGAGAGTTGCAGGCAGGCAAAGGACAGAACAAGAAAAAAATCCTAATTAAAAGGATGATTAACAAATAACCAAATTGAATTATTCTTGTGCCTTTACTGAAAAGCTCTCAGAAAACCTTTGCACTGATAGAGAGTAAAATTCATGCTCTTCCCCACTAACATAACAATTTCTGTGTCCCCTTATTAAACAGAGCGGAGTATTTCCAGCAGATACACTGTCTGCGAAGTATTAAGCAAAGCAGAGGTGGAGTCACATTTTGCACAGATGGGCTCAGAAGCCATGAAAAAGTCAGGGCTGTTCTTTTAGAGTACTAGAGCACAAGAATCCCTATAAATTTATGAAAATGGACATAAATTTCCCTTTCTACTGCTCTCCATTCCATGCCACTCCTACTGCCATTAAACATTATTCCAACAAGCTCTGACCAGTATTCCCCAAACTCTCAATGCACCCACCAACCTACCCAGCAGCAGCACGCTCTCATCCACCCTGTGACAACTAGCCAGCTCTGGGGAAGCCAGGCTGCATGACACTGAAGTTCCCGCTCCAGGTAACACCAGCAACAGGCAGACCAAGCTCCCTTGGGGAAATCAACATATCTGTGCACTACTCCCTAGTCGGCTACTCCTGCATTAAAGGGCACCAGCTGGGCCAAATGCCTGTCAGCTGAGGGCAGGGGCTGAAGGTAACAGGGATGCTCAGGTAGAAGTCATGACACCATTTAGGCTCTAGGAATTTTATTCCCATTGATGATATAAAAGGAGCAGACCCAGTTTACTTCAAATCCCTCATTAGCTTTGCAGTGTGTTTAGGTAAAAAACCCCACATTTTTACTTGTAAACAGAGCACAGGAAATCAGTGAAAAAAATCAAACCTCCTACAGCTATTATTTCAGCAACACTTTTGCAATAAAAACTATTTTAAACTAAAGCCAGTGAATGATCAGAGAGGTACTTAAGTAATCTAGGAAGCTTCCCACCCATATACAATGTGTTCTCCCAAACAAAAGATTGCTTTTTTAAGCAATCTCCTAAGATTGTTTAAGAAAAAATTGAATGTTTTGGAGTGTAAATTTTAGCCCTGATTTGATAGATACCTAATTTCCTTTAAGTATTTTTTATTTCCTTGGGTTCAAAGAAAGTCTCCAGTGAGCCATATTGCCATTATCATTTGCATAACTACATCAGGCTTTGCTCTTAAGAAACAACAAGTAGTTCTGGTTTTAAATAAATATAAATAAAAAAATCTGCTGTGTTCAGGCATCTGAATATTCCAAGGGGATTTTTGTCCTGTTGCTTCTAAAAAATGTTCTGGAAAAATTTCCTATGAAAGCTCATTATTTAACACTATAAATTATTGAAAAACATTTCCCTTACATTTTAACAACTTGCATTTAGCTGTTGTGTTGGAAAAGTCACCAGATTGTTGTGGAACCAACCCTCCTTTGAAAGAGTTATCAACATCATTTTGGAAATTAAAAACCCTAAAATATAGATGCTGAGTCACAGCACAGATGCCCCGAGGTTTTCAGTTAGCAGCTGTAGCATTTGGAGAAGAGCAATGCCTTCGCTACCCGAAAACACACAGCGTCAGCCATTTGCTGGGCACTCTTTTCCCATATTTGAACAAAAGAGTTGAAGATTATGTGTATTTGACCACACACCATACCATTGCGCTGATGAAAGCAAAACTAGCATTTTTCAGACATGAGATCTAGATTTACAGCAGCGTCAGCATTTCCACTTGGCCACTGAACATATATACGTAAATGCACATATAGGCAAGTGTGCATACATGTTTGCACACCAAGGTGCCATAAAAAGTGAAAATGGCTCACTGATCTCTTCCCCAGGATGTAATATTATTGTTGCTTGAGTTGAGACCATCTGAGGACAGAAGTGAAGTAAGATCTGCAAGGAAGATTTTATTAGAACAGGTAATGTGGTTGGGAGAAAAAAAATGAGACTCGTAAAAATTTGTCTTCAGTTTTGGTATAGGAGCAGTAAACTTCAAGTGAAACATGGTTAAGAAGAATTGTTCATTCCACTAAGTCATTTAAAGAACTCGGGAAATGTTCAGTATTCATAGAAGGGACTAAAACAAGATGATCAGGAATTTAGTCTGACAGGACAGGGGTAAAAGAAACAGGAAATTGTTGCCTCTGGAATACAAGATATTAATGGAAAAAATAATTATAATGCGCAACAAAACCTCTGCTGAGGCCCTGGTTTTAGTGTCCAATAGATGTGAATTATTCTCCTAACATAGTCTCTTCAAGGTATTTTGTAGACCTTCCCTAAGGATTTGTAAGAGAGGCTGGAAATGGAGTGGTTGTCTTGGGAAAAATACGATTTTCATATTTTTTCACCAATTGTCTGGGTGAATTCATTTTAATGTGCAGGAATTCTTTTCACCCACGGTTTCCCTGAGGACATTTGGTGCACTAGATGAAATATATTGCAGTGTGAGACAGACGAAGAGAGAGAGAGAAAACCCATGAATTTTGATAGTTGTGTTGTGAGAACTATTTCTTACAGTGGCAGTGGAAATGCATTTGCAAATTTTACACTTGTTGCTCTACAGGAGCTGGCTTCTTTGCGTATGCGGTGGTCCTCAGCAACTTTAGTTCTAATGATGAGTTTAGGAAGCCTATAATGCATTTGAAAGCTATGAAGAGAAATTCTTTTTTGACGTGAAGCTGATAACATGAATTTTCTCACAGTAAATGTAGTGGTGTCGAGTAGCGAGGCTACACATCAATGCATCCACATGCTCCAAACAGCAAGCACCCCCATACCACAGCAAGAGGCTATGCTTTTGGTTTGATGGCACATTGTAATTTTCTTCCCACCTGCTCCACATTAATTTTACCACAGGCAACTTGAATTTTGTATCACATTTTTTGAAGTCCTGATTACCTTGTTTTAGTCCCTCCTGTGAATATTGACCATCGATTTTCCTGAATTCTCTAAATGTGTGTGTCAATAACCTGTGGGACCCTTGAGAACATCAAATATATTCATCTATGGACTTTGTACAACTATTTGAACTGCAAGGTTTTCATGTTCTCAGAGTCATAGGAGGTTAATTCAGTACCCTTGATCGCCGAAGATTCAAATGAAAATAATCCAAAATAGCACACATTGACTGCTGGATTCTCAGTGCATTCAGACACATTTTTAACCACAGTAATGATCCTTTCTAAAGCAAGACCTCAATCCTGCCGTCATCCATGGGTGATATGGATGTGAATATCTACTCACTGAACGACTCAGTGGAAGACTGCAGAAGAGAGTACAGGGACTTCAGAGACTCGTAAAGGGTACTTCTGCATGGGAAATTATTTCACAGGCAGCAAGAGGGCTTGAATCAACACAACCGAGAATTGAACTTCCATGGAAAACTTAAACAAGCAAGTTCTTCCATTGTGAGAGTGGCTTCGAAGTAGGAATGAAGAAGTAACTTTAATATACATTAACTACAATATTATTGTTCAATCTATCAACGTTTTTTTAGAGTGAAATCAAGGCCCCCATACCAATTTACAACACTGAAATTTTAATCTTACTTTTGAACATGGTGATGATAGTGGAAATTTCACTACTGATTTTAATGGATCTGGCATTTCACAGATAGGATATGGTTTTATTTCCCATATTATTCATTAGGAAAAAACCCTACTTTATTCAGTGTTACACTGATGTGAGAAATTATATAAGAAAACAGTGACACTGAATAACAGTGAAATGATATATATTGCTTCAGTTATATCTACACATTATAATGTTTTATAACAATTTGTTAGAGCAGCATCTGTTACAAATTTACTAAAACTTGAATATGCTTTTCAATGAGCTGAAGAACCGAGATCCACCTATTAATCATAAAATAGATATCAATGAATAATTTATAAATTGTACCTTTATTCAAAGTGCTGCCAATTAACTAAACAGTCACTGCATTCGTAGTTGTATCAGTCACCTCTAAAGTTTCAACCTTTATCACAATTTCAAATACAGAGGCAGAGAAAATGAATGAAAAGTAAGTTTTTAGCGTAGCAGCTTCACACTGACTTTGATATTCTCTGGCATCACTGACAGTTTCCTCAGGAAAAGCAATTCTGAACCCTTTAATGTAGAAAATATGTTTATTCCTATTTCACGGCCCACAGCTTTCTAACGACAATCATAACTGCACACTGTAAATACAGTAAAATAAAAATAGGTACTCTGTACCTCTAAAAAAGAAGTAAAGCAAGACTAACTTAACAGTTCTGCTACAAAAACGTCTATATCCTGTAGTTTGGTATTTCTAAACTTTCTTCTTCTGCAACACAGATAGAAAGCTGTAATTTTTTTCACCAGGGCCATGCCCTCTCCTAGTCTTCTAACTGCATAACAAATTGTGCAGTTACATGCACTGTTCTGTCTTCCAGTCCCACAAACCCTAGTGAGATATTTACTTTGAAACCAACATAGAAACATTTGTACAGCAAGTAACAAATTCAGGAAACCTCTCCTTCCTACTTTATTTCAATTAAAAAGACAAATCATTGCGATCAGCCACATTAATTCAAGATTAAAACTGCAACTGTAAATCACAAAAGGTCACATTTAATGGTGACACAAACAGAAGTCAAAATTATCTGCATACATTTTTAATGTAAATTGGTATTATTTGCATGTTCAGTAAGAAGGAAGAACGGCAGCAAAAAAAAACCAAAAAAAAGGCAATCGACTGTCTCGCCTTAAAGCTTCATGTTGGTTTCTTTTCCCTTCTACAGAAGAGCCCTCTGGCCTCTCAGCATGGAAGCTGAGCTAACACTGACTTCCTGATGTGTAAGATGCAGCTGTGATATTTAGGTAATTGAAAAACGTGCTTGAAAGTGCATTAGTAAATTTTGAAAAGATTGGGCTATTACAAGGTGTTATTCACATGATCCTCGAATTTAGCCCCCTAAATTTTCAGGTTTTTATTGTCAACACCACAGATTTAACATTTATTTTATCCCCCAATTTTCATAATTCGTTCATTTGGCTTAATGTGGATATTCCTCTTATTACAAAATATTCACCAAATACATGCAGTTCAATGACATTAACTTTGAAAGTGTATCTGTTGCAATTTCTTCAGCTTCTTCAGCTTACATTAACGTACTGTGGAGGCTGCCGCCATGTGTTTCTGCTCCTGTATAATGTGCACAGTTATAGTTTCGTGTAGACATGAAACCATAACATGTATGTGTGTTTGTGAGTACGTGTTTATAAATACACACACATCTAAAAACACATATCCATATACAAAACAAAAAGAAACATTCATATCACGTACATACTTGGTGAAAGGCAGTGATTAGGCTTGGGATAAGGGGAAAGCAATTGTGGCACGTATTATTGCTCTCACAGTATGGAGCAATTAAAAAAAAAAAAAAAAAGAGCAGAGAGCCAACAGCAAAAGCACCCAAAGGAACAACAAATTCTTGAGAACATGAAGAGAAGCCAAAACAGAAGATGCATCTACTTGATCTTGTAATACAACTTCATTTTAAAAGAAAGATATAAATGAAAAGTCAGTGAACGTGTACATTGGAATTGAAAATCTCTGTAATTACCCTGGTTACCAAGGGATTTTTCATCTAGTTGTACTCAAAGACATTTTTTTTAAAAAACCAAGGCAAAACTATGAGGAACTATTAGGGAGCACTTTAAGATAATATTTTTAAGTATATAATAAGGGAAGGAACATCTCTGATTTTATGTCCTATAACACCACCAAAACTGCTTCAATTAAATTTTGTGTAGTGCATTTTCATGGAGGCTTTAGCTGCCTGTGTAGCATCCATGACATACAAGAATTTTAAGCAGCCATCGGGGCTTTGTTTAACAGAAAGAATGATAGTTTATAGGCATTTTCAAGCTCACCACTGAACATTCCCACCAGCGGAGCACATTACTGTATTTTAGGAGTTATGATAATTGTTAACTCAAAATCATTTTCTAATGGCTGCTTTGTAACTTGGAATTTTAAAATATTTTCAATAATTTTCAATATAGATATAAGCAATGAGTGGAGGAAATTCTCTAAGAAAATGGTTTAAGAATCTTTCCTCTGATTCATTTGTACTTTAAATAGCTTAAATTAACAGATGCTGGGACTCTAAGCATTTTTCCCTTAGATCTTTAGTCATGCAACAGAGGCAAGCCAAATAAGTGAACTAGATTGAACCTCGACCAAACTAAAGTTAGTAACAGGCTGGAGGCTAAAACCATGTCCACTGTCCCTATCAGCACACATCTGATGTACGTGCTAAACTGATGGCATACAAAAACAAAACAAACAAAAAAATCTCATTTTCATTCCTAAAATCCATTTCCCAGACAAACTAGGTATTGAGTTCACATCAGTAAAATCCTCACTAGCAGCAGCAAGGCTGCATGCAGTTCACCCAGAAGAAGGCAGGAGATCTTGATGGAGAAACCCTTAGGCAATAGGCTGAGCTTCCAGCCTTGATAGAGGATGCAGTGGGCGTAAGAGAACAGCACTATTTTACAGCATGACTTGATGCATACCACCAGAAAATACGATAAGAAACAGCCTTGATGGAAGGACTCTGTAAAGACACCAACAGCAATGGAAATTCATGATGACTTTATAAATCTTTTCTAATTTCTCAAAGGTCTGTTACCAAGGGATAACACTTCTGATACGGCTAAACTACTAACACCACCAGGACTACTGTCCTTTTCACATATACACTGCTTCTGGTTTTTCCTCTTTCTTGCCTTTTACACTCTTCCATTTCATAGTCTTCTCATTTTAATTCCTTTTTTTTTTCTCCCTACCTCGTCCATTAATTTCTATCATACAAAGTGCAACAATATGGAAAACTATACCTCTCATCGATTTCCTTCCTTTCAACCATTCCTTTGGACATCTTTACTACCTTGAACTGCAGAAATGGATAAAATTAATGAAAAGTAGGGAATAAACAAAAAAGAGAAAAGCCAACACACTTTTATTCATGAAAATATTTCAGTGACTGTTTTCCATGGGATCCATCAAGAGTGCCTCTTCGCAAATTCTTGTCATTGACGGATTAAGACACTGTGATCCAGATGATGCTGAATGCGATGCTGAAAACCAAATGTGCACAATAAAATGACATTTCTAGTTCTGACAGATGGCACATTTCCTTTTTGGGATTATTTTCTCTGAAAAATATACACTTTTAGACTTCAGAAAATTAATAAACTAAAGAATATATTTTTAAAGTTACATTTTTGTGTAAAGGAAAGAAGTGTAAAGTAATTAACTTTTGCTTTTGTGATTGACATATTTCGTACAGCTATCCAGACCTCTCTTGGGCTGTCTGTTTGCTCTTAGTCAGTAAGGACAATGACATCCTGAAGTTATTTCTCATTCATTTCACTGAATGTCATTCTTACGTGGAAGGGAAATTAAGTCATTAAACAGGAAGAAGACTGAGCTGTCACTGGAAAATTAATATTTTCAAATTAACTTTAGACAAAGGATGCATAAAATCTAAGTTATGTTGATGAAAACAAGAAGTTTCTCTGTAATAAATATGTAAATCAAGCCACTGATCTATCAGTTATTATGACAATCTACAGTTTTAGGAAAACTCACTGTGATTCCAAGCAACATCCATGCAATGATGAATACACATAGTAGCAGATCAAAATGGTAACGCATAACTGAGTACTTAGAATGCTTAAAAATCCCATTTTTATCAGGTAATTTTTAATATAAACAGCTTCTAAATGCAAGAGCTTTATCTGTCATTGTTAATTAAACCTGTACTTTGTCAACATACAATAATCCATTTATTATAGTAAAAGCCACTACATTTCAAACCACTCACAAATTATAAACCATAATTGCTAGGATTATTTTATTTCCAAGTGCAGGCAGCAAAGCCACCTTAAGATTCAACAATGGTGAGATAATTTTGGAGTGTAACCATAGCTGTATCTCGCAGCCCATTGGCTTTAGTATTGGTAGCAGACGAGCTGTAATTTTTCACTTCCTAATTAGATTTAGCCATTAATTTAACCATTCTATCATATTGGTGGGATAGAACAACCCTATTTGATTGGTCCTTCTTTTTCCTCATTGTTTTTACTAAATACTGTACGATAAATGCAGTAAATGAGAGAAAACCCACAAGGATCTGAATATACCAAAAGACCTATGCACTTCCAGGCTGGTCCTATAACTACCTAACTTTTAAGTGCCTGACTTCCAAACTGCAACCCGTGGTGTTATAAGAGGTATCTTCTGGCAGCACACGTGGGGAAATTAGGCATTCTGGGAGGGTTCACAATATCTAACACACTCAAATAGCTGACGGGGAATGCTGAAGCGATGAGGGTGCCATAAATCCCACCTCCCCGGACAGCTCAGGTGCCTGGCTCCGGGCTGCCGCCATCAGACAGGGATTCAGAGTACCGACATCCTCTGTGCTTGAGGAGCCAACAGAGGGGCTCCAGGCACCTAGCTGAAACACAGCGAGAAGGTGATGCTCCTCACTGTCTCAACTCCTCTGCTAGATGCTGCCATTCACCAGGCAGAGACCCGTTGTGGGGCTGGGTGAATGTTTCAAGACCAGTTCAATAAGTCAAACGGATTAGTTTAAATCACCTTTAATGCTGGTTCAGGCTAACCTGACTGACTGGATCAACAGGGAGTAAGAATGTCTGCTTTGGAGGTGGTAGTCAGTTCTAGGGAAAAGGTAACAACACAAAAATGCAGCGTAGTGGTTACTTCTTAAATTGCTACATCCAGTCCCATATAATCCTCCACTACTACATTTATGCACCTAAATCATTCTTTTCAAAAAGGTGAGCGAGGGTCACACCTATTAAAAAAAAAAAAAAGCATAATAGAAGGAAGCAATACGAGTCATTTTTATACACTATTGAGAAAAAGAGGTAAATGTTCCACATCATTCTCAACATGAAAGGGTTCAAACTCACATCCTTTACCCATTTCTGTAACGCTCCAACCACCAGCTCTCGACCAGAAGCACTCTCTACACTCCACGTCTGTGTGGAAAACATCTCTTATGTTAAAATTAACTGGAATTAAAGAGGGGCAGAATAATCTGTAATCTGGGGGTTACAATGCCTATTTAAAACAAGCAAGAGGGGTTTGGGTGCTGGTCCCTCTTCTGGGACTGCTCGTAAGTTTTACATGGAGGATTTTATCCAGTGGCAGTTTCAACCATACTTGGACTAAGAACTGAATGAGATCTCTGCTGACCCAGGCGACTGCCTCAGTGACTGAACTACAGACACACTGGGTCCGTTCAGCCCAAGAACCTGGAGGGGTTTTTTTGCAGAATGACAGAGATGTAACTGGAATGGACAGTGCCCTCCGTGCTGAATACCTAGGGCACTTTAATGGGAAATGAAAGGTATGTATTTGATCTCCCTGAGGCTACAAAGAGCCCAGGGTTTCAGTCTTACAAGCCTGGATGAGTGCTCTATCTACTGAAATATTGTATAAATTTCAGAAGCCCCGATTCAGCCATTATATTATGTGCAGGCATCACATCAGCCATGCTTTAGCTGAACAGGACTGCTAAGGAGGCGTAGACGAAACATCACTTTTCTTGAGGATCCCAAAGAGCTTTGGGCTTGAGTGAGTCTGTGTCATGGAGAAAGCAGCTCTTTAGGAATAAAGGGACTTTACTGGAAAAATGAGTCCCTTTGTACTGGGCAAGGGATTTTAAGGTCCACTCGTATGCACTTCGAGTCCTGCATTTCATAGTCTCCACTTCAGATGACTGAACGCAATATTTTGTAACAAACAGATCTACTTTTGTTTTAACGTTTCTCATCTTCCCAGGGAAGTTGTAACTTCATAAAAGTCTTTGCAAATAGATGTCAATGTCTGAGTTCTAATACAGTCATAAAAATAGGGAAAATCTTCCCTCAAGTCCAACGACTGAACAACTCCCTTTAGAGTTGTTTCTTTAATATCTCCCACAACTATTTGTACTGTTCTGTCTTTGGGATGAAAACACATCTAAATTCAAATTTACCCAAGATTTGGCAAACTTATTTCAGGTATTGTGAGATCCATGTCAGGACCTACTAATACAGGGTGAACACTTGCAAATTCTTGATGAACTTGCCTTTGTACTAGAAAGAAAAATGTAAAGTATTTTCCTAGTTTTTTTAGAACTATCCTAGCAAGAGGGCACTGACAGTGGAGGGTGCGCACACTGCGGCACTGACACCCTTGGAAATCCATGGGGGACATGTATGGAAACATGAAATGCAGACCCAAACAAAAGATCTTTAATCTTCTATCTGGTACACAGAGAAACGCATCACACAGTGACTTCTCTGTCATGTTGTTATTTTTCCCTGCTGCGCATTCGGGACAAGAATCTCATTCTAAAATAATTCTGAAATGTATTAGTCAACAAGAGACTTGGTACTTATGGCAAAAGAGCCAAGATCCCGCCTCTGAAGGTACAAGCAACAGATGTGTTAAATGTCCCTGACACACAGTCCCTTGGTTTCATATAAAACCTCAGTTTATATTAATTCTGAGATTTGCTAAAACTTAAAAACATGAGAGGTGTTTCTCCAGAGACTTCAAGACAGCAAATGACCCTTGCTACAGATAAGTAAATCTTTCTTCTACCTGAGCAAGTACCAGAAGGCTAATTAATCCTTAAGCATAATCATAACTCACCCAACCAAAAAAACAAGATTAAACAATGATTTTGTAAACCACTGAAAATTGTATATGGTTATGTAATACACTGTCATTGCCTTGAGGCTTTACATTTTCTGATTGCAAAGGCACAGGTGAGGTGTCCTACAAATCATCAAAGCATATGCCAACAGAAGAAGCTATATTCTGAAATCTACATATTGCAAACCCAAATGGTTTTCATTTGTTAATTATTGACATTTTCCCATTAAAAGTTAAGGATATTACATCTATTATTGCCACAAGAAGAGAAAAAATAATCTAAAGGAAAAAGGAGGAAAAATAACAATACTTTGTGATTTAGAATGAAACATCATCACTACCACTAATTGCTCTCTGAATCTGAATTGGTAAAACCATAAGATTATCAACAAGACTCAATGCAGGTAGAACAATAAAATCTAATTATTTCTCACAAAGCAGGCCATTCCATTTAAAATAGAGGAAGCTGAGAGCAATAAAGCCTATGCCATTAACAATTAGTGTTCTGCACACATGATTAGACTCACAGAGATAAGGAAGCCTCTGAATTTAATGATGAATCCCATATTTCTGGCTGGGCTCAATATTCTCTGCTAATTATCTTGAAAGACCTTGTGCTACCTAAAAGTACTTAAGACTACAAAATATGATGCTGTCTCCATAGATTCACTATTAGCACTTAACATTTAATATTGGGCGCCAAACTAAACTGTGAATTAATATCGGCATTTAGGGTTATTTCTTTTGTTTAATTTTTATAAAAAGTAATTCTGGGGAGCTTGAGTACAGTGTTTTATGTGCTGTTTACTATTTAGAAAACCTTAAATATGAGCTGTATACATATGCTACCCTAAATTAAAATTCAGCAGAACATGTTACTGAATGAACTCAGGGCAAAAGAACCAAGCCTTCAGGAGAGTGAACCAAGTACCTGATGTGAGCTAGCTCTTAGCAAAACCAAGAGCAAGCAGGATTATACTTCATATGTAAGATGATCAGAAAACAGGAAAAAAAAAGATTTAATCTTTAAGTAAATAACATTCTAATGGCAACAAAAATGTTAAATATTACCTTTATACTGAGTACTTGGAACTGACCACAGAAATGTTATTTACTGAGCCTGCTATGGATACGTATCTTCCACTTTGTCATTTGGTTTGCAATATATATTTCTTCCTTTTAGTTTTGGAAAAGATGCAAAACAAGTCGTTTCTCTTAAAACAAACCACCATAACTGCATTACTAAGCTAATGAGAACTACAGGAGAGAAAAAAAAAGTTCTAGTCTGCTAAAAAATATTCTTAATAACTAATTTACAATAATGAAGATGCTTATCAGATGCACTGTGTCTTAGGACTTTTCAATAAAATCAGTCATATATATTCTACAGATTATTATACAGTTGCTAATATAAATTTGTTTCCTGGCATAAAAAGTATATCCCCCTACAGTGCTCTGTGTCTGGTACTTCAAGCCTCTTAAGAAGTATGCAAACACCTACCTAGAACAATGTTCTTAGCTTGCTGTATGCATCTGCTATGCACACACATATCCACCCATGCATACATAGCACCAAAAAAATCTCTTTGTGTCTTCCTTATTAAAGATGTTCAGAAATATCTCTGTCATTTGTGGATGGCTGGATCTCATTTCTAATTTGCAAAAGCTGATAATTTTGCTCACAACTAACAGATCATTTCACAGAATGCCGCGTGGGAGAGAAAACATGCACAGCACTGCTAAAACAGCACATACAGGGGCAGAATTATTTTTACCAACTTCACAGAATTTGACACTCTCCAACTGCAAGTAAAACAGGAAACATGAACAATTTAATGAAAATGAATCACGGTGTTTTGGGAATATATGTCTCTCTGTACTCCCCATACAAAATTGTCACAGAGACAAAGAAACAGACTTTGATAATTCCAATTAGAAAAAAAATATTTTGAACAGCTAGATAAATTACGGTGGCTCCTTGTTATCACAAATTATGGCGTAAAGTTAGTCATGGGTGAACAATGAATTTGACTGACCCAGTGATAGCACGATCCAACTATAAAAAGCTGTGCTATTCCATGAAGCTTCTGGCACTGACCACAGCAAGAGGCAGTCCGTTCCCTTCTATAGGTCTTTTGGGCCTGCTCCTTAAGCACCATGCATGCGCCTTTGAAGATCTGTCTAAAAATATAATGATTGGAGCTACTAAGTACTACCAACATAATGTGCATATGCTGATATGCCCAATACGCATAAAGAATAGGATCTTTGTGTTTTCCAAGAGCATCTTCTATTCAGCTGCTCTGGAGTTTATTCAAGGTTGCAATCTACTTTATCTTTCCATCGAGACAAGTATTTAAGTTTGTACTTTTTCTCAGAAATGCAGTTAGAGCCTGTATATTTCTGCAGCATAGGCAGCCAATAGTGTATTTCAGTCAGTAGGCCTTACTGAATTTCACGTGACAGAAACACCGTAAGAACTACTGGAACCTATATCAAAACACTGAAATAATAGGTAATAGTAGGTAGCCTGGACTGATGCTGGCAGAGCCTTCAAAACAGAATTCCTGTCATCAAAATCAGCAGCCCCAGTAAGATTGGCAGGTCAAATCCTGGTGTAAACTCGGCGTTACCAGGGGCAGCTTCGTGCCAATATGTGCAGGCAAACGAAGGCAGGAATGATTACAATATTCCAATCTGCCTTACAAGGAAGTAATTGTACAGGCTTACTAACGGCCATTGCTGATTTCTACCAATGCAAGACAGAAGTCTCAGGTATATTAATTAAACTCCGCTTTAGTTCTTCCAAATGGCAAAGCTAGATCTGCTGTTGCCTACATGCTTTACTGAAATTTTCTTCTGAACAGGTGTCAACATAAAGCTCAAATGACATTCTCTGGACATTACTTGAAAAATCTGTATTGTTCCAGGGATTAATTTCAGCATACTATTGGAAAATGCGTCAAATTAAGTATAAAATATCTTCATTCCCTGCTTGCCACGGCCTTTCCCAATAGCACTGACCAGTCGCCAGCAGGCAGAAGATTGCCTTGCTCCACAAAGGCAGCGATGCTTCCACATCTGTCATCCAAATGGGGCTAGGGAAAGTGCACTCTGCACATCAACGCCCTCCTCCGATGCAGAACCCTTTGACTCGCAGACCTTAGTGTAAACTACTGCCAGATTGCCATATTGTCCGCTCTCTGTTTTTTCAAACATTTACACGACAACATGAGACAAGCGGATCCTCATTCTGATGACATAAATCATTATTCATTGCCAGCAGCATATGCACTCGGCTCACATTCTTAAAGGCACATTAAACAAAATTTATGTTTTGTTACTGTACAGGCAAAATAGTAATCCTAGTTTATTGGCAATAATTCACTACCTTCATCTCACTCGCAAATCCAAAGCACCCCACAAAAGAAGCTGACATACAATGAATTATAATCGACAGCAGTAAAAGAAGAATCAAGTCAAATTTCTTTATTGTTGAAGCTGGAAGAGATAAATGACAAATAATCCTCAATTCATTTACTAGATTTCTTCCTCTTTCCTCTGGGTGTAGTTAAATACTTCTCCACATCAACTGTGTCTTTCATTGTTTCATTTAATAAACAGGAAATTCTTTATCGCTATGTAAAGTAAAATTAGCCTTAACAAAATCTTGCTATTGATCATCTAGCATGCGTTTCTCTGAGGAGCTGTGAATCAAGCATGTGACTGCTTGATTAGAACTGTGCATTAAAACCTGGGCACACAGATTACCCATTTCTGTTTTGCACAGAAAATACTATTTAGAGAAAACACAAATTGAAAATACAAATACGTAAGTTTTCCAATGAGAGTCAAAATCTTAATGAGTCATTATCAGATACAAACTCAGCGACTCGGCTCACACACATATGTGTGCACACCCTTCAGAGAAAGGGATCTGAAGGGGGACAACCCCAAGAAGAGCTCACGCTCACTGATTTACACCAAGTTGCGTATCAAAACACTTTAAATAAAATCTAAAAGAAAATTTCGTTGCTCTCAACCTTCTCAGCACCTTTCATAGCCCCTGGTGTCCAAATTGTTTTCAGTCAGTTCAGCACATCTCTGGTGTATAATTTGTTTTATTCAGTGGAATTTCCTGTCATGTCTTGTCACATCAGTCCCAGAATGGCTCACTGCCTTTAAGAGATACAGAACAGTCTACGGTAGGGGGAAAATGTCAGACAACACCACAGTCATAGCTCACTCAATGCAAAGGGAACCATTTGTACAGAAAAACTATCTTCGCACTCCACAAAAATTCAAACTTCAAGAGGAGAGATTATTTTGTATTGCAATGAAAAATGAAATGTATAGCAAGAGTTCTTTACATCAAAATAGAAAAGAAAAGGCTTTTTATGTATATCCCATTTGGGAGAAATGGAGAAACTTACAGTGTAAGTTTCTCAGACTCATATTTAATGCAGAAAACATAGTGCATGCAGAGATTTTAGCTTGCTTTCGGCTCAGCATAAGTGAAAAAGGTAAATTCCTAGCCAAGTTGTACTACTGTCAGCTGCATTCCACCTTAATCCACTTCTGGGGTATCTCACATTTGAAGCTCATAGCATGTTCAATTTGTTGAACAATTTAGAAATCAACTAGTGAAATATTTTCTATTTCCTCAGAAATTATAGAATCATTTCTTAGAACAGAAAAAAAAAAAATCCTTCTTCAGTCTGCAACAGCAACACAGCCTAATAACTTGAGTTTATCTAGGTTAGAAACAGCAGCTTTATACCACGGAATTGATTGGGTGAAGGTCTGTGGACAGAAAATCAAATTGGATTATGATGTTTCCTTCTGATCTTTCACAGTATGAATCTGTGATTCAGCCCTCAGCTTTGGTTCGCACACGATGTTTGGCTGAAAACCATTTATATTTTTATCAACACCACTGGTCTACGTGTTCCATTCTTGTTGGTAAAGCTCCTTTAGCAGCACTGTAATTTCAACAAGGAAACGTGATGCACAGTTTACAGAAGTTCCCTTAGTACCCAAGAAATACTTTTGAAGAGCCTAGGCCATGCTGAGTTAAATACATCTGCGCTGCTAGCTCATGCTCAGTTTGGTAAGAGAGCATTCAGTCAATAATCTAGTGATACAAAATCTGGTTAAATGTATGACTTCAGACACAGGCAGCCAGTTGGTGATCAATAAATAAGGGACAAGCAGGGGTAGGGTGTGCATTGCCTGCATGTGTGCACTCCCCAGTCCCCCTCCCTTCTGGGGAGACCTGGTACACAAAGGTGCCATGGTACGCAAAGAAACCAGAAAGAAGCGTACAGCAGACAAGGCGAAGCTGAGATCAAGAAAATTAATAAACAAGGGGTTTATGTCACTGTGAAATTAAGCGCCCAGAAGAGGAAAGTGAGGTGCGGTCAGGTTCCAGGGAGAATGTAAAGGAAAAAAACCTTATGTGATTTGGCAAGTCTGACCACAGGAAAGAAGGGAAAGATTTGAGCACAACCTGAGATGGAAAACAGTGTGATAAACATGCTCAAAAGTGCTGACCTCAGTGCTGTGTCAGATTCTTCCATTAGCTGAAATACAGCACTGGCATTAAAGAAGTCCCAATTTTCCCAATTAGCAGGCCAAGACTGTAAAAAATGCTTGCTAAGAAAATGAAGGGAAGTTTCGTGACGTGGTAAAGGATAACAAGTTCAGACTCATAAAATCTTACAGTTGTTTCAAAAAATATTCACGTATGTTCTGGCAAACCAGAAGATACGGCACCCTGGGATTCTCATACAGGATTCAGTTTCAAAACAGTTGCACAGCTGGGTTAGGTTTTTATCATGATCCATCTTACAAGACACCAGTTAACCTCCTGTGGGCACACACATTTCCGAACGAAACATACCCCGAATCACCCAGAACATGACAAGATCATCTGGCACTTTTCATAAGAGATCAAAAGAGGAGGAAAAAGCCCCAACCAAACAAAGCTCCCTGCCTCCACCCCCGTCATCTGGACGTGGCTGTTCTTGGACACTGTCCCAAAGAAGGGCATATGCCAAGGGAGCTCGGAGCTCTGCGAGTGAGATATAGCAGGGCAGAATTATCCCAGATTGACATTTCTTAAATTCCTACTCTAAAGCAAGGTGATGTAGACATCCCACTGGGCACCACAAGGAGCGAGGGAGTGGGACAGAAGTCAGCATCCATTTGCTTTGAAGAACAGAAGCATTTTCTTGGTGGCATCCCCAGGTTAAAAAGCATCTAGTTAGAGGTTGCTTTTGAACTCAGGCAGCAACACAAAGAAGTGCAAGCTTCCCCTGCTGGGACAGCTTGCTCCTTCCATTTTGCTAGGATAATTAGTTTTAAGCTACTTTAATTGTAAAAAAAAAAAAATCATACTCTGCTTCATTTTCATGAAATGTCAGTAACTCACGCCTGTCAGGTTCACTAGACCTGTGAATATGCTATGCTTGCATATTAAAAAATATTGAGCGAGTGTGTCAACACAGTTTACTAATTTAGCCATTTCTGTCCTTATATCTCTACCGAGCTCTTTTGGCTGCCTGCTGTAATTAGTAACTGTCAAGTGTATCTCACTTTATCTATACCTAGTGTCACAGCGACAGCAACTTATTTTTAATTGATTCTTGATCAAAAAGATCACCAGAGATCCCACACATTCTCTTTTATAATGTGCATACTGTAAGCTATTAGACTACCCTGCTTGGATAGAAAGATGACCCTTTGGATGCTCCAATAATGATGGCTGAGACAACTGTTAAATCTGCTGGCACTGAACTTCACGATATACTGTTTAAATGGCAACACACTTTGGTATGTCACATTAATTCTTCATTATTATGTATCATTCTATAGATTCTTGGCATTTCATCCAAAACTTACTTTCAGAACATTAAAAAAAATACCTATCTACAAAAGGATGTTCGACATAATGAGAAAAGGCTGTCTTTGTTTATATATTGCTTCATTATTCATTTTATAGGTACCTTATTAAAATTGGAAAATAGGGGCAAGACGACTATAAAAAGGCTTCATAATGATAGTTAGCATTTCATTTTTGTGTGCCAATTTCTTTAAAACACTAAAACACTAGAGAATACTGTTTGTCAAAACTGACTACAACAAATCATTTTTATATTTAAGATTTCATCTCTCCTCTTTGCTTAAGAAATGAAACACTCAAAATATTTAGTGCAAAATAAGAAGACCTATTATTGAGAGTTATGACTTTCCAAGGTCTACTCTTCATTGCACATCATATGACCAACAGGACAGCTGCAGGAAATTGCATTAAGAAAATGAAGGATTGCAGTATAATATGGGTGTCTGAAGAGAGTGTTCCTTGCACACAGGTCTTTAAAATCTAGCATCTACAGAGAGCTAATGGTCTGTGAGTAAATTAGTGCCATGAACATCTTTTACATCATATTACCCCAGGGAGACCTTAGACCTACTAACTTCAGCACATGAAAGATGTATTAAATGTGTTCTGACCACTGACTGTCAGGTTTATACTTGTCAAAACTGCCTTAGACACCAAGAAATTATAGACAATGTCTTGATCTGATGATGCTAATGCAGAAATTGCCTTTACTTAATCTTCATGTCTGTGAGAAATACAATTCATAGCAGGAGCATCCACTGTCATCACTGAGAGAAGGAAGAGTATCTTTTGTCTTTTATGTGTTACTAATTATTCAACATTTTTTTCCAAATCAGGATAAAAACACTTTGCTATCAGTGTATTGACTACCACATGCCAAGTACTTTATCACATGTTTATTCTTTTTTCTGGACTGTGCTCTACTTTCCAGTGTGTGGTAGCTTGTGAAGAATTACTGAGATTTTTCCATTAAATTTTCTAGTAAAAATAATTTTACACTATTGGTATCGTATCTTCTGTTTCTGAACTATCCACTTCTCAGCTAGTGGGAAAGTAAATGGCAATGCATGACTGGGAGAAAAAGGCTACGAGGACTGAAGAAAGTGCAAGCAAGGAAACAGGTAGCGCACTTTTAGGAGAGAAAGAATAAGGTCAGGTTTCTTTTACTATAAGCAAGCAATGACAAGCAACACTCATGCAGCAGAAAAGCTAAACACATTTAAACGTAATTTTGTAAGGTTGAGCACTAAACCGCTGCTAAAAGTGACGTATACTGTAATGAAATGTATACCTTTTATCTCCTTCGCATCACGTTGAGAAAAAGCAAAAACCAACCAAACAAAATCCCCATCTGCCGTGGTATGAATACTCAAAAATGCCTTACGGAGACAATAACGGCACGCTTAATCTGTCTGAGAAACCTGAGCTGGAAAGTGACCCCAGGTTTCTGTCTCACCCTGCATGTCACAACCAGGAGGATGACGGCGGTGATGCCTCAGCTGGTGGGTGACGGCAGATGCTGCATGGTGCATCACTTACACGCAGCCCTTCAGGAATGAGCGCCGAGACCTTGGTGCTTAGCGTCACTCTGCGTCTCTGCAGTACAGCGACAGCTGATGAGAGGTGATGGAGGTGAGATCGAGAGAAGAGAAACCGGCCACTTACAACACGAAGAGAAGAATCTGGCTTCTGAAGGGAATGGCAAAAGCTAACTGGAAGCATCTCTGATGTGAAGTCACCAAAAGGACCTCTTTTTGCAGGGTCAAATGGGACAGGCTTAAAACATACCTGAATATCTCCTTGCAGAAATGCACCTGCTTCCTCTGGATAAAACAAACACAAGTGCATTGTCTGATAAAAATATCAGGTTACTGCTTTGGGCTACCAGAGCCTTTGGCTTATTGAATAAGTTCACAAAGAAATACTTGATGTGTCTGAACTTCACACTGATATGCAGGGGTGGCATCCTGGAGTTGTTCATTGTCTCTTTGCTGCAGCTGCCAATAAAGTCATTAACTAACAGCAATTTCAGCTGCGGATGTGCATAAGCGTGGCGCATCAACCAAAGGCAAAAGGACAAGGATGACCTTCCACTTATTTCACAGGCCATCAGAAACTCCTAGATTCGTAACCAGAATGAACTTGTTCAGCTTGTGAACTCGGATGCTAAATCTGTAGCTTGCTCCCTATCCCAAGAGTAATTTTTCTGTTTATGAAACCACCCAGTCTGCTTGAAATATTGATAATAGATTGAGACTCAAATGTTCTTTACAATGGTACCAAGGTAACAGCCCTGAAATTCAGTCCTGTTTTCAGGAAGTAGCTTGTTTCGTAGAAAAATTGTGGAAAGGTAGGTGTCAATTAATATTCATCAAGACATCAATCTTCCTCCAGTCTCTTTTTAAAGCTGGAACACCAACCACAAAGTCTCTATGTTACCTTGCCAAAAGCAAAAAATCTTGCCTTTTTGTCTACTTCCTAGCATATAAAATGCTATTCAGTACACAAAACACTTTCTCTGAACTCTGTCATCTCTAAAAATGAAAAATTTATATGACTTTGTATAACTTTATCTGGTGATAGCTAGGTTCATACCGTTGATCATATTTGGTAGGAAAAAGCCACAGCCCTAACTAAAATAGTGAAGCCAACATAACAATCACGTTTAGACAGAACAGGCTATTACAGCCATGTTGTTTGATAATTATGGATCATTTTGTGTCTGTGACGTGTTGAACAAATACTGTTCTTCAGGTATTCTAGTGCAGCAGGTTGCCCAAATGAACATCAAAGCAGAGAAATTCACATGAGACTTGCTTAATTTTACCAAGATGAGCAGAATTAACCTGGCAGAGTGGAAACTATACACTTGAAGTCAAATAATTCAAGGCTTCAGCTACCTGAGCACATTTTGCAGCCTTTTACAAAAAGGGAATACGAAAAAACAACAACAACATCATAGATGAGTTTTGTTCTTTATCCCTTTTTAGATTCTTCCAGCCACTAAGATCACTCCCACTAAGTAGTTTAAAAGCCCTGGCTGTGGAAGTAAAATGATTCTACAGCTTTGCTTACCTAGTATTGTCTTAGAAAGCATTAAGCAGAGGCAGTCACAATCCTCACCAAGAAGCTTGCTGTGAAGGAAAATTTCCCTTATTTCTTCAGAGCCTCATCCAAAGCCAATGAAAAGGAGACGAGCAGCAGGTGAGGATGGAAGTGATAAATTAAGGTTCCCTTATTCCAGCCGTGCTTCCCTGCCAATGCCACTGGGTGCAATGGTCCCAGATACTACAGTGACAGTCTAGGAGCTACAACAGGAACACAGGAAAAGGGAGCTGTACCCAGGAGCAAGGAACGGCTAAGCTATCCATCTCTCCACCTCACAGCTCCGCACTCTGCTAGTTCGTGTGCTTTTGGGATGCTGCTTCAGCTATCACGGTGCCAGTGAATTAAAAAGAAAAAAAGATAAAAGGAACAGGTGCCGATCTTCCTTCTTTTCTGCAAGGAAACATGACACAGCAGAGTCTCCTATTAAATCCTTTATCTTCATGCTAAGGTCTTCTGACATTTTGAATATCAGCCGTAATGATTAACATCTCTCCTTAAAGCCAGAAGCTAAGATCCGCCAGTCTGCCACACACAATGACACCTTTAAACACTCACACACTTCAGCAGTTACTAATTTTCCAATCCAGTACCTGGATATGACATTTTGACAAGTTTGCAAAGGATTTGCCGAACTACTTATTACTTCAATGTATAAAAAGTATGCTTTTTTGCAATACCTTTCAAAAATAGCTCCTGAATACATTTTATATGTGATTTTCTAAAGTAGCTTTCCCATTGCTCTGCTTTCATGTGCCTAAAGAGCCTAATGGTACTTGCAGCATTCAGGCAACTTAGAACATCTAATTACTTCAGCACTATTTTGAGTAAAAGCAAACTATTTTCTATCCAAGTTCTCTTAAGCAATACAGTCATTAGGCAAATGGCTGGATCAAGAATTTGCAATGACATTTGCAGTGATTTAAAGTAGATACCACTGGAGCTATCTAATGCTTCGTGCAAAACAGGAATATGGCCCGAAGCTGCTTTGTATTTTACTGATGTCTCCATCACAAACACCACCATAAAAAAAGCAATGCTGTGGGTGTTTTAATAAAAAGGTAAAGACACGATAATGGAAAAAATCCTTGGAGGTGAATGTAGTCAGGGACAGAGTGAAGGCTGTGTGAGGAAGCTGTCACTGCTTTTTTTGCATGCAGGTTCATAGGGAAAGCAAGCAGTTCAGTGCAATACTATTGGCAACTACTAAATTAGTTACAGAAAACAGATTCTAATCCAATTAACTCAGAGCTCCTATATAGTGCCTATATCATTCTTTCTCCCTGAAGTTCTCCTAGGTCAAGTGATTGTTTTCACATTATCAGAAAAACCACACGTTATTCTATGGATCCGATATGCTCCTCTGAAGAATCTAAGCAGCTTTTTATTATCTTGAAGTCACTGGGTCATGTATTAGCTCTGGTACAAACTATAGCCTGGTTTAATAAGACAACAATGAAAACTAGAATCACTCACAGTGGGGTAGCATTCAGCACGTATTGTTAGCTAAAATGTTGGCAGTATAATTATTATGCCACGCTAAGACAGACTCAACACTGCACAAACATCACATTTCCCCAGCAGATTTTACAAAGTATTTGAACTTGCAAAGAGGTAGGAGAAATGGAGATTAAAAACGACCTTCCAAAAGTCATAAAGTGGACCAAAAGCACTGGAAAACGGGGATGGCACGCAGATTTAAGCTCAACTCAGAGGCCTGCTTATTGACTGAGCATCCTTATTTGAACCACAGATCTGGTCCGTGTGTATTACTGTTCACCTGGCAATAACGCAATGTTCCGCAGGCGAAATGTTGTCTCAGATGCATTCAAACGCATCTTAAATCACTCCAAAGCAATCCCAGAAGCATTCAACCCTTGCATTTTTAGGAAGGGAGCACCATTCTAGTCCAGCTCCACATGGCTCTCCCCTTTGCCTAGGAGTCACGGGTTATGCTTTTTGGAATACAGCAGTACTCCTCACGAACTGCCAGAAATCAAAGACAACACATTGCATCAAGAAGAGTGTGGCCAGCAGGACAAGGGAGGTTCTCCTTCCCCTCTACACTACCCTGGTGAGGCCTCATCTGGAGTACTGTGTCCAGTTCTGGGCTCCCCAGTTCAAGAAGGATGAAGAGCTA
>Ga0065711_1026818_pt1 | contig 59040 bp, 26 predicted proteins | sample Hoacrofraction12_FD_59098 | JGI IMG/M metagenome (GOLD analysis project Ga0065711, IMG submission 59098) | Hoatzin crop microbial communities from Cojedes, Venezuela - Epithelial fraction 12 v2 (version 2) | ecosystem: Host-associated > Birds > Digestive system > Esophagus > Crop | place... | reverse complement strand
GGGGGGGAAGCGGTTTTTTCAGAGCATGGAGTGAGAACACATGCATTTCAGAGGCTTCGTAACTGAACATGCAGGGCAAAAACCAAATCAACCTGTTATCTGAAAAACAACATCTGCATGTCAATCAAAGTCTACTTCTATGTAAACAAATGCATGGTAAAAAAAATTATTCCTAGGCACTTAATTTCACTTGCTGTAAGACATAATTAAAATTGCCTCTTTCTTTTCTTTTATTTTTTCCCCATTTTCTGTTTTGTGTACTGATTTATAACCTTCTTCAAAATACGTCCCTTGGGCTTTCTCTCTAACTCTTCCAATTCCCCTTTATTTTTCTACCATTTAGATAGGGATTGGGTCAGTTAAAATTTCTTTTCTGCTTCTGATCGGTTCTCTTGAATAAGCTCTCAGAGAGCTCCTGTCTCATTCTGCTGTCATTTTGACTTAATTTCTTATCACTTTCCATTGATTTTCTTGTAAGACAATTTTAATCCAATTTACAGCGTTGGTAATCTGGGTAGCTTCTTTTAGTTAGATTTAGATTCCAACTCATTTCCTTTCCATCGACAACTATCCGACTTTGTCTATTTAAATCATCGTACTCACTCTGTCTCGACCAGGCTGTTCCCTTTCCGGATGGGGCTGCTGGCTCTCGCCTGCTGCTGGCTGGAAAGCAGAGTGAGGGACTGAATGGCTGGGAGATCAAGTGGCAGGAGGCAGAGCGTCAGAGACAGACACCCTCCCCACCGTGGGTTTCAGTTTATTTTGTTGTGGCAAGAGCAAGCAGAGGGAATGCAAATCTTTCCTCTGCACCAGCATCCTCAGCAATCATGGTGCAGAGTCCCACTGGATGCAGGAGTGTGCTGCCAGAGGTGATCGGTTCTGCAAGGTCCCAAGGGACATTGGGTCCTGCTTCCCAAGGACCCATGGACATCGATGGGAGTTGGGCTCCATCTGCATGGGTCTATCTCTCCCTGGGTTTGTCAAGGAAGAGTTGTTTGCAGGGGCACATGTAAAGAGGCATTTACTAGTGGTGTGAAGCCAACACTCAGTAATTGAAGCATCTGAAGCCCTCCCCCTCAGCTCCTGAACACACAATGCATGCTCTTGTCCCTGCAGTAAAATGGTCAAAATTTGTTGCATTGTAAATGCCATTTGTCAGGCATGAAGCTACAGTGAGCTGTGAACAATCTTCTTTCCAGAGTACATCTAGGAGATGTTTGTAGCAGTATGATGCTCTTCTTTCTTTAGTTTCTTTCTTTTTCTTCTGTCTTCTTTTCTTTTCTTGCATGATTCACATATCCAATTCGTCCTTTGAAATGTAAATGAAAAAGCTGTTCCATCAGATCTGTATAAAAAAATCATCGCTGCTTTTATCTCTAATAGCCTAACCACACATTTGGGGATAAAAACCCCACACTACAATATTAACATATTTTTCTCTCAGAAATGAATTTCTTTACAATATTTAACTAAAGACAGAAAAATAATCTTTCCAGTTATTTTCCAATAGATTTGTCTTTCATTTCTTCTGTAGGAATAGTGGGAAAACTCTTAAAAGTAATTAAAAATTGGCCGTGCTTGACAGGAAAGGAGCAAAACTGCAGTATTTTCTGCTGCTTACATAGAACGAGGACAACACAAACTTGGCTCATCTATTTGGGAAACTTTATGTGCTCTTTCCCTGCCGTACACCTGTCTTTTGTCCAGTTGCCAACTGGCTTAATCTTTCATCAGCAAATAATTTTCACTTAATGAGAATTTACTCTTAAGTGCCTTCTCCCCCAGGAGCACACATTTCCTCTTCTTCCAGCATGCGTCTTCCTATGCAGAGTGCAGCAGTTACTGGAAGACGACGAGCCTTATTACAGGTACCGATTTGTCTAAGGCTGCAGTCTAGACAACTACTTGCACTGAACAGCACATACACACACACAAAGAACCACCTTCATTCTTCAGTGGGTAATTATTTTACTTGTTGGGGCATAGGCAGGCTTACTCTGGTCAGCTCGGGTGATCCTCCGAAGCTGTGCTGCTCCGTAGCTTGTGAGGACGCAGTGAGCAAAGGCAAGGTGGAGGCTGTAACGGACTGTCACATCTCACAGACTGCGCGGGTTTATTTTTAGATCGGTACATTGGACACGCATTTGAGTGATGAGAACTTGCTCTCAGCTGCTCCTTCTCTAAGTGACTTTTTGAAGTAGCTCAGTACTCCTCCCCACAACGCCTGCCCCAGGCCTCTCACTCCTGAGAGGCAGGAGAGGGATGGCTGCCTGAGCACTGCAGGAGGAAATGAGGGACGTACAAGAGCGGCAGTGAAGACAGCGAGGGCAGCACCTAGCCATAAACATGGGCAGGGTTGAAAGTCATTACAAATATCTTCAAGAGACCCTATAATATTCTTCTCTTGACACGGGCCCACTTCTTGCTACACTCCTTGCACTTTGGTAAACGAAAAGTCCCACCAGGGTCTTGGAGCCCAAATTTTGTTCTCTAATAACACAGAAAAACACTTGAAGGAAGTTGCACAAGCAATGTCCTGTCATTGTCTTGCGTCTCTGCATTGATACTTGCTGTGTTGTGTATTGGATGTGTAAACACCTGCTTTCAAACTGTGTTTCACTTCTGAGGAAAATGCTGCCACGATACCCTGAGTCCTACTTCTGCATGCAGGCCTGGTCAAAACTTTGAAAGGATCAATCTGCAAGCAACAAGAGATTAATTTCCTTCAAAGAACTTCTCTGGAAAAGACCAATCTCATTTCTTTACTGTCTCCAATATTATGCTGGGGTTGGTTTTTTTTGTACTCGCAGATCTTTACTGAAGTGCAGTTACATCTGTTCAATATTTATGTCTTCTTTTTTTTGAGGGTCATAGTATTATTTGTGCAGTCTCCATTTGGCTTCTTCTTTTAAAGGGGAAAAATGAGCACCACAGTCATTATCTTGTCTGGCAAAAGATGAAAGAAGGCTTGCTCTAGAGCAATTTTAAAATCATGAGGCTGTAAGCTTCTGTTTAACAAGGTGTGTTAAAGCAGCAATAAAGTTGTGCTTTATCCCCTACTCACCTCTGCTGGGGTTCTGGTCCCAGCTTCCCAGACTGTGGGACCGTGGATGAGTGAAAAGCAAGCCAGGCTGGGAACAGGGCCCCAGCCGCCTGGCTCAGGCAGCAGACGTCCTCAGGCAGGCACCCTCCTCTGCGGGCTTCACCGGGCTGCGTGGCCCAGGGGTTACTGGGCAGGGGAGCACACCAAAAGAAAAGTCATTTCATCAGTGCATCCCTTGTTCTGGTGGGTTCAACACTTTCCTAAAATGTGGGAGACAGAGTCTGATCCCTCCCAAGCTGAGCAAGTCCTGCAGCCCTGGAGAAGTGCCCTAAATAGCACACAGCTCTCACGGGAGGTCCATGCAGACCAAACCCATGGGAGGTTACGGCATCTATCATACCCCTCCAGCTACTTATGTTGGTGGAAAGGGTGACCCCCCACTGCCATGGCCTAGAGGACCACTGCGGTCCCTCAGACCTCCCCAATCAGTCGGTGCAGGGAGCAAGGCTCCCATGCAGGGTGGGCTGGGTCTCACTCACAGCACATTTCTCCATGGGTGTACAGCAGTTAGGAAGAGTAGGCAACCCCTCCCCTAAAATTCTGGGAATGCAGCACCCAAATTAAACTCCTAAAGTAAAGGCTAAGTCTACCTCACACTTACCCTAGAAACACTGAGCTGCCATGTATGCTTCCCCATCTCTGCCGTGACCCATTTTATCGAGTCATGACACTGGGCATAATTAGTTGTACTGCTGCATTTGCAATCTATTTAAAATTAGCAACTTCAGTTTGTTTGTTTCTTGGTTTGTTTCCAGTAAAACTATGTCAGGGTCTGAAAGTAAGTGCAGACTGAGAAATAATTGAAGAGATTTACAGTTCAAGTCGGGTAATCTCCTGAAGGATTTGGGGGCTGTTCAGAAGATACCTGCTAGTCACCAGCAGACCCTGATCCCACCAATGCTTCCATGCAAGCAGTCCGCATCTTCCATTTTCAGAAATGACTAGTGATCATTGAAGCTTAGTATGAAGGAATTGCTATCTGCCTGTACACACCTATCACGGTGCTTGAAATTGGACCTCGAAAAGGCAGACTCAGGAAGCCACTGGCCACTTGGTAAATACAGAGCAAGGTGTGTATGTTTTTTTTCAGATCTTTGGCATGTATATTTAGTTCCTTACATTTCACGGACTATTTGCAAATAGGGTAACAGAACCATGAGTAAATCTAAGATGCAGGTGAAGTAGAAGTTGGTATCTGAGTGGTTAACTCTGAACAAAGGAGATTGTTGTGGTTTAACCCGGCAACTTGCAACTAGGATCGCACAGCCGCTCACTCGCCACCCTCAGTGGGATGGGGAGGAGAATGGACAAAAAGTAAAACTCGTGGGTGGAGATAGAGACAGTTTAATGAGACAAAAAAGGAATTATTGTTATTAATAATAATAACAATAATACTACTAATAGTGATGATGAATATGCAAAACAAGCGATCAAGCCATACACAATACAATTTTTCTCATCACCTGATGCCTAACTCTGCAGCCTGTCCCTGAGCAGCAATCACAGAACTCACAGATTCCTGCCCCCAGCAAACCCCCATTCACAAACTGAGCATGATGCCTATGGTATGGAATATTTCTGCTGGCCAGCTTGGGTTATCTGCCTGGCTGTGCTCCCCCCCAGTTCACGCACATCTGCTCATTAGCCAAACATGGGAAGCTGGAAAAATTCCTTGATTTCTTAGCAACAACTAAAAATATCAGTGTCCTATCAACATTATTCTCACATGAAATCCAAACCATAGCAGCTACTGAGAGGAAAATTAACTCCATCCCAGTTGAAACCAGGACAGATGTCTTTTCAAAGAAGTCATTTTACCGTACATGATTTGTACGCATGCTCCCTTAAAAATTTTTCTTTGAAGGGAACTTATCTAGATAAAGACTATCCTGCACTGATGTAGAAACAAAGAGTGATTTCATGACACCTGAAATCACAGAGGCTCTTCCCATTGAACTTGGTAGGAGCAAAGCTGGGGTTTCACGGCTCTTGCATCAGTGCGGCTCACACAGGCGTGCAGCTCTGTTACCATAGCATCAGGGCTCCTCTCGCAGTACATTTCCCATCAAGTGCTGGTTAACATTTTTTTCTTAAATCCAAGAATCCAAAGCAAGTCACATGTTAATGAAATGTCTCAAAAAGAAAAGATATGCTCTGCTGTTATTATGTTGTAATAAGGATGCTGAATCTGCAAGTTTTGCTTTGATTTTTCTGTCCCTTCTTTTGCAAGATGTTGAATGATCATCTTCCATCAATATACTATAATTTCCATTAGCTGGGATGGAACTTGCCATGAACTATGGAAAATGGATGGGAGAATAAATGTAGGTACTTCATCTTACCACAGCACTCTGGATTTTATTTCTTATGGTTCCATGTATTACAGATACTGCACAAATCGATAGATAGTAAGGTAAAATCCCTGTCCTGTCTTGGTTCAAGACCAAATTAAACAGATACAATAATGAAGGAATGGCAGGATGGCAGTAATGCCTCCTCATATTTTCAGTCTGTGGTCTGGATTTAGGAACTTTTCTGGGTTGCAAAAATTAGAAGCCTCATCACCCACGATCCCTCAGTCCTGCCTAAATAAATAGTCACCTTCAGAGCACTGTTGATCCCATTGCTCCAAGAGATAGCCCAGGCTGATGATGGTCAACCAGTTGCCAAAATTGAATAGGATAACTTCACCCCCATGTTCACAGTGTGTACGTATAGAGACATTTTTAAAAGTGCTCAATTTGTGTCTCTAGGTCCAGGATGTAGTTCATCACTTAGAAATATCTAAAATAATATTATTCAGCTCCATCAAAGTACTTTTGACTCAACCTATACATTTTTATTGGCTTGTCTGCTTTCATAAAACAGTGTGCTCTCGTTAAGCGACAGGAAGGCCTACCACTGCTGTCTTCCAATAAATCTAGTACCTTTTAATCAAAGAAGGAAGCTTTCTGTTGTAGCAGGCAGCTTATAAAGTGGCTTTTACCAAGCTGAGCCACTTATTAGGGAGTTATAGATAAGCCGCTTGTGAACTGGACAAGGTCTGAGGTCTGGAGACCAGGGTCTGCTCTCAGCGGCACAGATGCAGATTTGGAGCATCCCCTCTGAGGTCGATAGCTGGATATATAGAAGTTGAAAAGCCCTCCAGCCACACTCTCGTCCACTCCAATGTGCAGGCATTTCTTCTCTAGAGCTTCCTTTGGTTATTGAATGAAATAGTTCATTTGGAGGGAAACAGGAGCACCACTTTGTTTTTCAGCACCCTATTAATCTTGCAGCAGGATTAAAATGCTTTTTGGTTTAATGCTAATCATATGCCCCCTAGTTTTAGAGTGGCCCGGAGTTCCTCTAACTTGTTCGTGTGGCTTGAGGAGGGTGCTTCTGAGAGGATTAGAGAACTGTGCATGTCATACCAGGTCAAAAAGGCCTCCTATTCATTTTCAAAATACCAAAACTTCTTTGTATAAAAATTCAGTTTCCCTGCAAATACCACCATATGCATAACGCTGAAAATTAAGATATCTTCTGTTCACTCTGTAGAGGCCAGTCTTCTAAGAGAAGCATCCCGCATGTGATCAGCAGTGATTACTCTGTGCTCTCACTTCCAGAGGGGATGTCCTGAGGTAGCCCCAGACTCCGGCTTGCAAGTGAAAATCCACTTTGGCACACTGGTCTTACACCAGCGGGGCACACCCCAGGCATGTGGCTGGTTTCTTACTCGACTTCCCCTTTTGCCAAGCTGGGATAGTGGTGTTTCTCTGTAGCATTACTATTTCCTTTACCTCGTTTTCCCCCTCAGGCAAGGCCATGGGAAACTTGGGTTCAGGATTAGGCAAACATGGATTAAGATCTCCTTAAGGGTCCAAATATCTGTCTGCAGATCTACCGCGCATTTTGAAAAGACTTATTTTGCTTACGTAGATTGCTAAGCTCTTAGACACAGTGATAAAAGGCAGAGAGACTAAATCACCTTGGAGAATTAAATTATTTGCTATAAATTAGCCATTGCCACTCTTCTAGTCAATAAATTTAGCAACGTTTTACCGTATCTGTTCCTAACCCTCTGTTACATTTAAGTGCAAATTTTTAGTTCGTGTAAGAGTGTGATGCAAGACATTTGAAGGTTTAGGGTCTTTGTCAGCAGAATTGATTGGCAGCCTGAGGCAAAAATAACTCACTACAATGGGAAATACACAGAATAGATTAATTTCTTATTGCATTCAAATGATTTTGGGGAGGAAATTTTCTATGCTAGCTTAAACTCCTTCTCTCTTTTCTCCTGCCTCCTCTCACATCTCCCACACGTATTTAGGTGGTTCCTGCTGATATTTTTACTGCTTCTTTATTGCAATATATATATTTTCAAATCTTTGAGTGTTTGAGTTTGTTCCAAGAGCAGAGGACTAAACAGTGCAAATAATCTTACAGATCTCAGTGCTGTCTGAACTGATCTTCATCTTCAAATAGTTATTATTCTTAGGCATATTATCCTTATTTTAAAACATTTCATTAAGTTACTTGATTTGCAAATCAGTCATTTAACATTCAAAACTTGTCTATGGGAATAAATTTTGTATAAGCACAGCTTAAAAAACCCATGACTTAGGAGATAGAGAAGTATAGAGAAGGTGAAAAATTAGTGACTGTTTCTCACATGCAGCAACTAAAGGGCATTAAATGACATTTCCAGCAAGGCTCAAAAAACAGAGCAATCTGACACAGAATGAATAATTACACTGTGGAACTCAGTTGCTGCTACTGATGTAGTAAAATGCCAAATGTGGATACTCATGCAATGCTGGGCACTGGAGATACGGTAATGAGCTAAACTGAGCTTTTGTCCAGCTCAGCCTGTTGGGTCTTACACTCTCGGGTTCTTGTTGTATTTCTTACCCTGCACCTAGAAAATTTAGAAATTTATCTAGTTTCAGAATATTAGATAACAAGTAAGTCCATGATGTAGTGGGAATTCCTACTGTATACGCTGAAGGTATAGCTCCCTAACCCCATGGGAGCAGGGCTCGTATGGTTCAGAATGGCTTCCCAGCCCGAGCTTCATGGCCCATTCAGCGTGTGGAACAGATGCACCGTTTTGTTTCTTAGCCCTCAAGGAGCCTGATCACATTCAGATGGTAGACAGCTTTTTGAAAATAAGAAAACAGAATCTGAATAGAGGTGAAAAGCCATGATGCACCAACATTTTGGCAGGGAAAAATGTTTCTTTCTGTGCCAGTCCTTCATTGTCCTCTCAGGTAAATACAATGCCTGCCAAAGAGATCTACTGTTTGCATATACACAGAAATATGCAAATCTTCAACACTATGTTTCAGGGAAGGCAATAGGAATGAGGCAGCCTGGACTCTTAAAGTCTAATCACGGTCAGACTTCATGTCCATGTCTTTTTCTCACCCTTTGAAAGAGAAAGAATATGTCTGTATTGCTTAGAAGGTTGTGCCTGAAAGCTGCTGGCAACAAGCTTTTTGTATCATCCCCTGCCACAAATAAGCCAAAACCTTGGTGAGCGGACCACTGTGCAGCCCTGGGACGTGGCTCAGGGCAGAAGCCCAGCTTGGGGCTGCTCCTCCCTGGGCTCTCTGCTCTGGTGCTCTGGGGCAGGGGGTTCCCGATGCTGCTGGAGGGCACTTTTTGGAAGAAATTGAATGCATTCAAATAACCACTGCTTATTCTTGAGGGTCTTATGCCTTGTTTTTGTTTTGTAAGATGTACACCTCTGGATTAGCTAAACTGAGGACCTGATCATGGGAAACTAGTCATGAACTCCATGGTCCTGACCTAAGCTCCATGGTCAAGTTAGGCTAGCAAAGATACATGGCGTTTTCTGTAAAACAAGGGAAATTATGTGGCTTGGTGGCCTGTTTTAAAAGAAATAGAAATTTGATTTAACTCTTCAAGTCCTTGTGCCCTAATGATTTAGCAATCTCAGTCTTTTCAGGCAGGCCCCTCTTTTTTCGGAGTCAGAGTGTGCTATGATCCTCTTCTCCCTCCTAATTACAACAGAGCTTAAAAAAAAGTATTGATAGCTTTTTGTATGTATAGTTTATTTGTGCATGTGTTTTTTACAAGGTTGGAAGAGCATTTGACAGTTCACAGGTGGAAGCACCTCTGTCACTCTATGGGTGCCCATAGAGTGGGTTGTCAATGCTCATTTGCACAGCAAATAGGCAAGATCCCCTCTTGCAGAAAAGAAGGTCAGATGATGCAGCACAGCATTTGCCCAACCCTTTAGCCTTTAGGACTCGCTGAAGGATCAGTATGCATCTGTTTGGTGTGACACTGGGGAAGATATGAGCCTCCTTTATGGTCACCCAAACTCTGTTTTTCTAGGCTGATGCAGTATTTCAAAATCATGCAGCTTCGCACAGCAGCACGTTGGCTCCTTTACTACTTCTGCTCGAGTTTTTTGTTTCCTCCATCTTTGCAGTTCAACAGATCAGCTCCATTTAAATTGAAATGAAGACAATGGATTTCAGCACTGAAAATTTCTGCTCTTCGAGAGGAGAAGAAGGAGTCAATAAGCAGCTGCCACTCACACAACATTTCTGTGAGGGCTTTTCTCAGACTCAGCAGGGGAAATGAGACTCAGGCAGACTGTGTAATCAGTGATTTTCTCCAGCTCCTGAAAAAGGGCAAATAGAATTAAACATCCAAATTAGAAAATGCAGCTGAATGGGCCACAAAATACAGTATCTACAAAACTAGCCTTCTTTGAATGGTGCTTCTTCACTTCACAGAGAATGTGGCTCCTGTATGTGAGTAGCTGTGGGGAGAAAAGGAAGAAAATAGAAGACAGCTGTGCAAAATAAATATTACTTTGCTTCTGTTTTAAGCAAAAAATATCTCTAAGCTCATCAGGGTTTGGAATAGAGGGGTATTATTTTTCGTAAATGAAAATGTCAGAAGTCCAATGTACAGGTTCGTGAGTTTAACAGAAATGGTCTCTGCTGTAACAGTGCGCTTTATATTCTAGTCACGACGCATCAGCAGTTTATTCTGGAGTTCATTCTGAGGAGGTAATGACTAGGAAAATGACAAAGAAAACTGTTACTGACCATTAGTGAGCAATCACTCTGTCATATTACCAAGATAATTTAGATAAATGTGGGGTTTAGCTGTCTCCAAGGGAGACGGGATGCTGGTGTCTTAGATAGTGCTGCTTTTTAAAGCTTTTCCATTTGATGAATATATATTTTTGCCTCAAAGACACAGACTAGTTTCCCATATCTTCCTGATGGAAATAGTAATAGCTCATTTCAGTGCTGTCATCTTTGCTCGGTCGTGTAGAGCATGAAGCTACAAAGTTTTGCAGCAAATATGGAAAGCTCTGTTTGGAAACATAAGGTATTTAATAAATGAATGTAGAGCATATCATGTTTTTCTTCAATTGGCTTCCATTATTTTGGCAGCTGCTAATTATGCAGTGTTGATATTTAGAAAAAGAGTAACAGATTTATCTGTTCCGTCTGGATAATCAGGCTTTTAGAGCATGTCCTTCCACCAACATTGGACTTAACTCTTCCTGTTTCTTTTTGCCTCCTGAGGCCATATCAGGTTAAACTAAAAGGTGCAGAATTTCAGCTGAGATAACCAGACAATTTTGTTCTAGTTTTTAAAAGTATTTTCACTGCAGTCATCACTGGCATGAGATGCCTTACGAGATGCTGCATTGGATCAGCTTGGTATTAAGGCGTGGATTCACAGCACACAGGCCGAAGACTTTCAAGATCCATACGCTAACACCACATTTAGGCACCCTGGACAACATGGGCTCTTCCATGTTGTACATCAAATACCTCATCCTTCTCCAAAAGTATACACTTTTGCAGGAAGGTTTTGCAGCAGTCATGTGATTGCTGAGATCTAAAACCAGATATCCAGGTGCAGGGTACCCAGAAAAGCAACGTGTTTGCACAATGTACATACAGTTGAGCTATACATGCACAGGGCAACCCTGCATAGCATGTGGCAGTGCTGTAAAGTCACTTCTGTAAAGAACTCAGTTACCGTTGTACCCACTACCTCCATTTGTCCATGAATAACCCTAAAAAGGATGTGTATCTACTCATCTTGCTTGGCAGCAGCTCTTGTTCCACAACCTGAACTTTCATTTTTAAACTGACTCCATGTTCTTGAGAATTGCCAAAGCAGTGAGATCTACCTCAAATGAAAAACATCCTGAGCCAGGATGCAAATCCCCCTGAATCACCTTCAGAGTTGTTAACTCTCCAGGCACAAATGATGATTTCTATCTTCAACTTCAGTAATCTTTTAACTAGGTATTGAACTAAACAAAAGGAGAGCTATTATAGTCTCAAGAATTGATGTTGTGATAGACTTAGGATTAGACCCTGTTACTCCTGAACTTGTGGTCAGTTTTTGCAGTACAGCATGATGTTTTTGCCTCAGTTTAAGTGGCATAGCAGTTGAATATTAGAAGGCCAAAATTGGGTGAACGGATGGGATGTGAGGGAGCTGAAAGGACAAAATTGGTGCAGGGGGCTTGTCAGACATGCAGGCTGGAGACGCAGACTACTGTGTCTTGGTCTTTGATGGGATAGAAATGATACCTGGACAGTGCAACCGGATTAGTTTGGGGTGTAGAATAAGCTGCCATAGGCTTTCTGTGGGGCTGAGATTTTGTAGGGACCTGGCAGTTCATGAGACTAATCGACAGCCCTGACTGCAGCCCCCATGCACACACTCTCCTGGAGCCGGGTGCCTCTGCTCTGCAAAAACAACTTAATTTTTGAACAGTAAAGTCGTGATTTCTCAACCCTTGGTGTCAGCACTGCTGAATGAGAGGAGATACAACCACCCCAACTAAACATATACTCAGCAAAATAGTGAACTCATTTGGGGCGCTTGGGTGCAAGCAATTCCTCTCTGCTACAACCCCCCTACCTGGGAGGGAGGCAGTCCCTCTGCCTGCAGGTAAAAAGAGCCAATGAAAGCATAATTAATAAAGGCTAAATTTTCACTATTAATGTACCATTCCTGTAATTCACTCGACTGGTTTACTGTGTTGATTTATTTCACTCAGGCCAGTTTTCTGTTTTTTTCAGGCTGCTTTTTAACACAGCAGAAGTTGTATTGAACACATGATGTCACGGCTATTTCCATAGCAACAGGCTCTTCTAAATCTTGATTGGGATTTTTTGGCAGTGCAGTTTTCCAAATGTCTCGTTTTTGAAGGAGAAAGCTTTAGTCAAACACAAACCTTTGAAGAAGACATATACAAAGGAAACAACTGGGAAAAGAAGATATTTATTTTATCGAAAAGCTCTTCGGAATTTAGCAGGATGTGTTTCTATAGGGTTTCTGAACCCACAACAATTGTGAAAGAAGAGATCTGCTAAATAAATCACGTCATATGTTGTGCCAAAAGATAAGTAAAAATATCAGCCTCGGGAGAAGCCTTGTTTCTTCATATCTAAAACACACATTTTTTTCCCCCAAGAGGCAGGTTGCAACACTTCCTTTCTTTCTTTATAACAGAATTTTCTCAGCATGCAAGTTCCTCATTCAAGTCAGATGTTTTCTCCAAGGATGTCTGGTCTTCACCCAGGGAGCAAAGGGGGGTTATATGCTTCTGAAGTCACTTGGCAGGTACTAATTTTTGTTTATTTTCTTTTTTCCCCTAATGCATCTCTACTTTTCTGAACTTTTCAGTACACATACGTTTAATTCACTTAACGTGTAGTTCCCGGAGTGGAAAGGGAAATGATATATACTTGTTATGCAGTCAAAAAAATTGGACTAAAGATGCTGATGAACCGGCATAATCTCTCTAATACTATGTAAAGGTTTCAGGAGCTTTCTGATTAATCTGAATCAATCCTAAGAAATAACAGAAGAATAACGAAGCCCCAGTGTGCTTTCTGCAAACAGCAGCAAAAAGGCCAGCAATTATTTAATTTGGTAATCTTATATAAGCAAAATTTTTTTATTTATCCTAGGTGTTAAATTAATATGAGCATGTGCTGAGTTTCAGCATCCATGCAGGGACAGGAACGACTCTCACACATTGATACAATGCACAGTCAATTCGATTTATTGCTCTGCTTGCATGGTTATATACATTTTTCATATCTGTACACGTGATCACGCTTATTCTGATAGGCTACAGACATAAATCACGCTCTGTTCATGCACCCCATATTCCCTTATGATTGGTAACTATGCACTAACGCCAATACCAACAGACCGCCTCCACGTCCTTGAACACATCTTGTTTTTGCTAACCCACACCATGTGCACTATCAGAACTTTCTCAATTGTTATTCTTAGCTGTCCTTTCCAGCGGCCTATTCAGTTCTGCTAACTGTTTTGCTTAAGCAGCCTAGTCATGCTAACTCTCAAGCTACATTGACCCCAACAAGAATGGTGGTCCTCCTGCCTCTTATCAGTTCTGTACTGGCAGATTAGAGTTGTGGATCTGGGTCAGTTATAAAATACCAGTTTCAACTCCTTTGCCAAGCTGAACAGTGCAGATTTACTCCACAGAAAGTCCCATTTTTTTCAGTCTGATGATTGGTGAAAATGTTCAGGCATACTGTAGATGGATGAAACATGTAGAAATACATAGAAAATATCTCCTGGATAGACCACAACAAGACAGCAACTACCATGGGATCCACTACTGCACTGTAAGACATTTGTCAGTTTGCCACTTTTTCCATTCTTTCCTTATATTTGTATTCACATAATTATTGCAAAATGTGGAAAGGTGTACTTATTGTTCAATGCTTTTTCTCACAAGAGTGGTACTAGTGGCCAGGCCACAACCACAGGCAGCCCAGGGCTTTGCCCTGAGCAGTGCCCAGCAGCTAGAGAGCAGCAAAACCATAGGGCAAGCTTGGAATCAGGCATCCTGGCTCTACCATTCCAGCCTCTGAAAATCTGCACCTGAGGCACTTCTTGGGACAGAAATTACTTTATATTTAATATCTGTCAGTAAATTTTTCTTCCTGGAATTCATCTCCTTGGTCCTATGGAAACAACACTTAGAAGCCACAATTCTGCACCTAGGAGTAACACAGTTTTACTGTACGTCATGGGAAAAACAATCTCATTTGATTTGCTCTGGGAAAAACAACCTCATTTGATTTGCTCTGATCCTATGATTTTTTTCATCTGAAGTCCATCTACTGTTTCCTCACTGTGACGTTCACCCTGTCCAGGTCACTCATGCTTTTATAGATACTCTTTTCATTTATTGCTACTCCAAGGAAAAGCATCCAGGTGTACTTAATCAATGCTTAAATGGAAGCTGCACTGTACCAATAACCATCCCACTCCCTTTTTCTGAACTTCTTCCAGTTCCAGTATCTCCCCCGTGGGCTGGACTCTGAGAACCAGAACTACATAAACAAGTCAAGATGCAAACACGTCATGTGTTTATGCAGAAGCACAACCATGTTCTGTGATTTGTTCTCTATTCCTTTCCTATAACTCCTCGCATTTGGTGCCTTTCTCTGACTGCTGTTGAACTTTGAGCTGACAGTTTTAATGGGATGCTTATAGTCCAAGTTTTTGCTCAAGCCAGTTCACACTTTTTTCTTTTTTCTTTACACTTGTCTACATTCAACCTCCTTTCCTATTTTTTTTGCCCAGTCCCTCAGCACTTGTAGGTTCTTCTGCTGCTCTTAACAATCAGCCCTTGCCTTTTTCTCCCTGAATAACTTTGTGTCACCAGCAGGCCATGTCACCTCCCTGCTCACCCCTTTTCCAGATCGTCTGTGACTATGCTGCACCACTCAGGCCCCACTGGTAACCACCTCTAATGTTAAAACTGACCATTAATTCCCATCACCTTTTTCCTCTCTTTTAACCACCTAATTTATTCAGGCCAGGGCCATCTCTCTTCCTCCCTGACAGCTGAACTACTTGACAAGCCCCTTGAGAAGTGACCTTGTCAAATAACTTTTGGATATCTAAATCCGTGACATCCTGTATATTGATGTCTAGATCTATTGATGCCAGCTGGAAATCATCTGGTCTCAGTAAGCTGTTGCAGTTCGGTTTGTCCCTGTTTGCTCCATAGCTTTTCCCTCTGACCCTTCATGATGTCTTCTCCATGTATAGTTAGTACTAGATGTCTCTGGTACAGTCTGATTGTTCATAACCAGCACCTGGAGCGCAGACCATATGAGGCACGTGCTGCACAGAAGCCCTGAAGGTAAAACAACCTGAGCATTACCAGGGCTCTCCTTTTACTTCTTCTCAATTCTGAAAGTAATTCTAACACTTGTCCTTTCTTGCACAATATAGATACACTCCCTAACGCACGCTGCTTCTTTGTTAACAATTAGATGTGTTATGTCATGAATACAATAACTGTCATGTTAAAAACAAAGGAAAAAAAATTCTTCAGGAAAACAGTACAAATCCTTCTGCCCTCCTTTGAACAGTGCATAAAAAGGTCCAAAAACACGGTGTGTCTGCTAACACCCCACACAAATCAGTTTGACAGAACATTGGTGGGATGGAAAAAACATTGAAAAGGTGTGAGGTGCCAAAGTGACGGGTGGCAGAGCCTTGCTGAGAGCACGTCAGCTGTGGTCTCCTGGCTCCTGCTGACACCCACCAGGCTGAACCCCACCAGCCGCTGGGACCACATCATGTACATCCCATGGACTGTGGGGCCACAGACTGTGTGTCTTACTCCTGGCTTGGAGACTTCTTCTGCAGCCTTGTTGTCCATCATGCCTCTGACACTCCCAGGTGTCTGTCTGTCTGCCTGCTCTTCAGCAGCATTATGAGAGGGTGCTGGCGCTCCGTCTTTATTGCTCACTGCTTTTCTTCAGTGTTGTATGTCAGAGCAGGAGCCGTGTGATAACAACAGCCCCAGTGAAGGCAAACCACAGGATACTCTGTCCACCCTGTAGCTGGAAACGGGCTCCCCTTGACTTCTCTGGTGCTCACACAGCCACCCTTACAGCCACCCCTACAGCCACCCCTAGAGCCTTCATACGCTCTTGCCTGCTCCGCAGCCCCGCACAGCTGAACAGCCGGTATGTTTTAATAAGGGAGGAGGGAAAACACAGACTGAAACGCTGAAGCTGCCAGTCAAATTGCCTTCCAAGATGTTATGTCTCCCTGAAGTGGTGATGCTCTTACACAGCCCAGGGAGATTTTTAAATTGCTGTTTCTCACAACACCATCATTCAGGTTGTGGATACCCGATAGTGCGAGGGGAGGCAAACTGCGGTGCTGATGGACTGTCCACCTGTGGCTGGGGAGAGACGTGAGCCGGTGTGGCAAGACAAAAACTAGAGTTCTTCTAATGAGGAAAACAACTCTATGTGATATGTAGTAAGTGACACCACAGTATTATTTTGGTTTTCTGTCAACACACCTCCCCTCCACAAAATCTTAACTTTCCAAAATCAGGAGGAAAATAATCAGCTTTCTGTCACAATTCTCTAATGTTTTGTAGTCAGTTGCTTGAGGATACCATTATGTGCCAGCCATTTTCTGAGCAGGGATTTCAGTATATCAATAACAAGTGGTTATATGCTTGAGCTAGTCTATTTGGGGATAGAAAATCTACGTAAGATATCTGAAGTAAAAGGATCTATGGGAAGTAAATGAGTTCCCTTTCTTGCTGGATCACAGATAAGGTCACAGCAAGACAAAATAGGGTCACTTTCAGATAAAATGTGTGTAATAATATCAGCAAAGAGTTGTTTTGATTAAAGATAACTTCTGGAGGAATTAAGTGATGTTATGAAAGCAATTTCCAAATACAGTTGCAAGATAGCCTTTACTGCACTGCCTTTATGATTATCAATTAAAATACATATCCCCATGAAATTTAATCTGTCAGTTATAATAGCTTTGTAAATCTTAATGTTCTTCCATGTGTGGTTCAAGAGGTAAATCCATGGCACAAGAAAAGGACATATTCCTTCCTTCAAGGCAGTATCTGGTACTCCACAGGCATGTCAGGTATAAATAAATATCAGCTCTTACACATACCATACACACATATGCATACATATACAAGAAAGTAAGTTATTTTGAACCTTTTATTTCTTTCAAAAGTGCTGCTTTCGTGGTGCTCTATGTTGAACTAGGTGATTAACTGCCTTATTTGAGGGAATGTGGCTTCAACAGTGATCATATTTTTTTTCGGCCATCACCAATAAAAATTAAATAATTCAGCATAAACTAGACAGACATGGATTCCTGACATCTGGTCTGCTGGAAAAAGTCTAGAGAAATGAATAAAGAAATAGCTGTCATTATTTGCTTAGGTTTATTTTCAGGCAGCAGCATCCTGAGCAAGCCAAGCAATCATTTTTGCAGTACTGCTCAGGGCCCAGCATGGTTTTGATGGTTTCAGTCTCTAATTTCCTTTTGGCTCCCTACGGCATTTCAGCCCTTAGGGTCTCCAAGCATGGCTTCCTAGCCCCACGTGTTTCAGATCGGGCTAGCCTACATCTGCCTCGTCAGAGCTGCTTTTACCCACTGTCTTCACTAATAGGAGGGTAGGGTGCCATGGTGTTATGCTCCCGCGCTGTCTTCGCAAGTCTCCCTGTTTCACACTCCTCCAGGGAATTACCATCAATTTTTCCAAGCTAACAAAAGGTAAACCTAAAAAGGACCTCTCTGGCAAAACTTCAGGAAAATTTAGCATACTACAGAAAATATGCTTGGTGAGATAGACACAATGTAGTATGCCTAGCTGTATTGCTTTGCTGTCCAGTAGACTCCTTTCATTATTGTATTATGGTAACCTGAGTAGGACTACACGCCCTCTTTATGCTTAATGATCCCATGCATTTAACTAATTTTGCCTTCAAAATACCATTGGGGACATTCGTTCTCCAAGAGTTCTGTCACAGACATGCCACAGCCTTGATTAAAGCAATATATATTGTTCAAGCATAATAAAACATGTTTTAGGTTTGGTGAGTTGCTGAACATCACAGCCACAAATCGTGTGTGAACATTTCTCCAAAATGATGCAGACATCTCAGGTAAATGCTGCCACTGTTATTATAGATCCTTTTATACTCATACTGCCTTAGCAGATTTATTATTACGTTTTCTTCCCTCAAATCTCCTCAGTCTGCTGTAGGTGACAGATATAAACCCAGAAGACTGACCCTCCACAAATGCCAAGCAAATATAAAACAATTACAGTGCCTTTTACAAACACATCAGTCACTCACCTCAGCACATCAGTCACTCACCTCCCAAGGCTGCAAGTCTTTGATCTGAGTCATTGCAGCCTTTCTTACTTCTTGATCTGTGTGTCCTTTGCCAGGTTCAGGACTGTGTCAAGCCCCAAGTAATCGTGCTGCTGCTTGCCCTCCCCCTCGAAAAACCAGCTGGTTCACTTCCAAAGGGAAATGATTATTTGGCTTCAGTATGGTTATCCCGCTTCCCTTGGAAGGTGTGCTGTTGCAGCCCAACATACCTTCACTAGGCAATAGTAGGCACTTTGCTTGGGAGTCTGATTTTCAGAGTATTCCTTCTCATTGTAGGAACTTACTTTCTCCTAAAACAAAATGTCAGCAAATTATGTCCAGCCTCTGCTTTTATAGGATACCCCAATTCAGCAAAATGTTCACAACAAAGTGTCTTTTTAGTCCTAAAGTGGGTCCCCTTACATCTGGTGGAAATGTGAAGAGTTAATGGCACATGTTTTAGAACAAAACAGTGCACAAATCCATCTGATCACTGTCGTGTTTGACTCTTGGATCCTGATCTCTCAGATGACATTGATTACTCTGCATCCAGCAATTTAGTATCAATCTTTCTGACATTCTGGGGTCTCCATAGATAGAGATCTCGATGCTTTAATTTATTAGACTGACATTTTGTTCTGCTATTAAACAAAAAGAAAAGGAAGAGTTGAATGCCAGGGTTCATCAGAATAGTGATTTCTGATACAGTCATTGACTATCTGGAGCATAAATATGGTTGTTTTATGTAGGAGCAAGATGTATTGCTTTTAGCTTTGCATTTAGGGAACAGATCATTCACTTCCCATTGAATTTAATTTTAACATAGGGAAAATGTTAATGTGACTTATGAATAAAATCATTATAATCATGATTATTGAGCAAGATGAGAAGAAAGTTCACCAGGAACTGAGCAATTTCTGTTCCTTGGCTTCCTATTCTATTTACTGCATAATAGTGTCATTTAGAAAACAATGAAGACTAAGATTAGCCTTGCTAAAGAGAAGACAAGAACTGCTATTAGGAAACATTTTCTCTCAGGTTGTTAGAAATAATGTTCCGTATGTTTCAGCACTTAGAGTTTTGCTGATGTAAATATTTTTATTTTTTCATAACTGACTTAAACCATATGTCCTAGAGATCCAAAAAGACGCATGTGCCTCATTCAGATAGCCAGATCCTGCTATCATGTCAAGGCTGATTAAGCCTGAGTTCATATTAAAGTGCTGCACTGTTGGCCATGGGAACCATAAAATGCAATTTTTCCCACTTCTTGAGGACCCAGAGCTGATTATTGTCATGGGCAAGGCTTCTCCTTGACTGAGGCATTTCTGTGCCACATTGCTGGGTGGGTGTCCCCATCACCACCATGGTTCTGATCAGGAGAGCACTGTTTCAGCAAACCATCACCACCTATCATGCAGTGTAATCTGAAAGCCTGCAAAGTGTCTCCCTTTTGGGCGAAGGCAAGCAGAAGCTGGGCTCTGCAGGCATACTTCAGGTGCTCCAGCTAGCCCTGGGTCTTTGGACGTGGCCCATAGTGGCCCCTAGCTGTGGGCAGCATGGACATCTGGCCCTCAGCACCAACTGCTTCGCTTGTCAGCTCTGCTGTTGCCATGTTGTTCTTCCTGCCAACACAGACAGCGATTATCCACTCCTTCCTCATGTCAGGAAGAATGATGTTAGATGAGCAACTGACAGGTCTGTCTGAGACGTGGCTGGTAACTGATGGGTCTCACGGGACTGACAGATCAGTCTATTGTAAGGGCAGAAAGAGGCTGCTGGGCTCACTGTTGTGTGACTGTGGATGTTGCACAGGAGAAAGATTCCCCCCCGTCATTAATATCTGTCATAACACCTGCAATAGCTGGAGGAAGCAGGGCAAATATTTCAAAAAGAAACCCAAGATTTGTTTACATTTTCAAGTGGTGGCAGCAAGGACACTTCACCTGTAACGATTTGTTCCCATGGCGTATTACTCTCCCTACTTAAAAAAGGCCTCATTTTGAATCTGTTCAGTTTGCTGAGCTTCAGCTGCTCACCTTTGCATCCCTGCAGCAGCCAGCTTGGTGAGGGTGCCCCATCCATTACCCACTGCTGCCCAATCCAGCTCCTCTCCATGGCCCACAGCCATCACTGTGGAGCCATCACTGCCCCCCTGGCTTTTGCCATCCCTGCCACACGCAACACATGAAGTTTTTGAGGAGGAAGGAAGAAATCTGAGGAGTAAATTTCTTTCCCTGAGCACCACAGCAAGAGCAAAAGCAATGCATTATCTCTGCAGGCAACTGCATGGCTTCCCAGGCTCCACATCCTTGTGGCATCATCTGGGTAGATGTCCATCGCAAAGCAATGCATGTAGTCGAGAAAGTATTTTTCCAGGTGCTACCACCATGCTCTGAGACACAGGTGTAGATGCAGACCCATCTCTCACCTTGGAGCTGGGGACTGCCTGTGTGACAAGCTGCAGCTTACCATGACTAACCCCTCCGGGCTTCAGCACCAGTGCCCACACTTATTTCTAATCTAAAGCAGATGCCAGCAGTGTATTTAACTGAAAAAAAAGAAACCATAAGAAGTTACACAACTGTGTGTCATACTGGTTTTTAAAAAGTGTGTCTTATTTGGCATTTTCTCCCATAAGATGGCCTTTGGATGAGGAGGGTGTGTGTGGAGGGAGGAGAGTGTCTATCTTGTGCTCTTTCAAAAAAATTGTATCCAGATAAGGTGAAATTTAATAATCTCACCCAGGGCTATTACTTGGATTCTAATAAAACATGTAAATATAGGAAAGATTAAAATCCTCCTGTCAATAAAGAACTTGAATCTTTAAAAGTTCACACTAAACCAGAGGGAATGTCTCCTGACAAAGGCCCTTCTGTTCAGCAGGATGCTGTCACTGCGGCTTTGCTGTGGAATCCTGGCCAAGAAACAAACTACTGTTCTGCTGTTCCCCTCCATCCTCCTGGACACGCAATAATGTCAATTAGCTGAAGGGCTTGTAAGGCTTTCACTGCTCGTGTGCCCTCGCTTCAGTTCTGCAGGCACATCTGGCAGTGTCACGCTTCACTGACACTAAGTGGTAGCATATAAATGGGTAAGAAACAAATGGAGGAATATTATTAGCCAATATGAAACCGCATCAGTCATGTTAAGATAGTTTTAAAGTAATAGCTTTTGTCATTTTAATTAGAAGAAAATGCATACAATTATCAATATCTAGCAGGAACTGTAAATAGTCTGTCACCAGGAATATTCTACGCCTATTGATTTTGTATAACATCATGGAATCAAGTTGTAACTCTGAACTGTTTTAACAAGACATAGCCCTATTTTTGTAATGTAATTATTTTCAAGAGGTGGTTTTAATCATTTTTTGTATATTTGGGAGAATGTGGGATATTTTACTTTCTTTAGTTCATTTGTATGCTGCAAAAAAACAAGTATATTTGTCTTTTTACAAACTGGATGATGCTGATTGCTGGACAAGGGTCCGTAAAACCACCTTGTATATGGTATCTATTTTAGCTCTTGTACTGCCCTAGCACATTCAGAGCAAAGCATTACACAATACAAAGCTCATAGGTCTCCACATCCAGCAGCTGCTGCTTGATTTCCACAGCCTACAGAATATAGCTGAGCAATGAGGCTCTTCCATGCAAACAAGCTGCTTCCCAAATTCAATATAACATTAGTGCCACTTAGCTGCTATCAAGGCAGAAGCTGCACAGTGTCACTGGGATCCATGAATTGACTCTTTATGAATGGTTGTATGTTAGTAAGTGGTAAAGAAGTTATTTAAGGACATGTTTGTCAGGGAAACGCGCTGGAATCTCACTGCGATGATGTCTGACATTGGGGAAGTGACACAGTTAAATCACTGAACAGATGAGAAAATGAATCTGGGCTGACTGTAAATCCGAGTTGGTGGGGTGCAAACAACAGCAATCCATACATAGGTGCTTACTTCCCTTCTCTTTCCCAGCTTTGTCTCATCTGAAGTACCTGTTTCTCTACTAAAGAGAACAACATAAGAGTATAACTACTGCTACTAGTAACATATAAATGAGATTTTTTATCTTCAAAGTGTTTGCAATGATTAACTAAATAATCTGCAGATCTTCCCATCACGCATAGCCAATGTAATTTAAAGTGTTTTCTAGACTTTCAGGGCACAATTTTCATGTATTTTGGCAAGATCTCAGGGTCTCTACAAGAAGCTCAGACTGATTTTTACTAAAAAAAAGTATTAAGGTGAGGAATTCCTCTGTACACACAAGTTCCAGTTTGATCTTGCGAACTGTCTGTGTCCTTTGGAGTAACTGGACTGCCAAAGACAAGGTAAATAGTTGCCTGGGTCGCTGTGAGGCTGGCAGCCAGCCATGACCCTGCTGCCCGTGTTGACCATGGTGGGCCCTAGGACCCAGACTGGTAATTACTGGCATGGAGGAAGGACGGGGTGAAGACTTTCAGAGAAACAACTACTTTCCAAAGAGTTTTGGTACATTTTACTAAAAGCATCTACTACTCTCTTTCGTATCCCAGCAGCAGCAGATCAGTTGCATTCATGACCTTTCACTGTTCCTCTTTCCTCATCCCCAAACCCAGACATACCTTCATCCTAGTCCAGCTGCTTCTCCAAAATCTTCACTAGCACCTCTTCCTAAAGGAGAATAATTACATTTGCCTGTGCTGTGATTGTCAGCTATGCTGTATTTTGTTCTGTACACCCCCTGTGCTTGCATTAACAAGGCAGTGAAATTGTACACCACAAATAGATCTTGTTTAGGAAGAAAACACATTTGTGCCTTATCTCTTTGGTAGAATTCTACATTTTCAGTGTAACCTGAAGTGAAGAAAGGGCTTTTTGCAAAGGATTAAGCCATTCAGTTCCCAAAATGCTCCTGAATCGCTCAGCTGTATCCCACAGTGTCTCTGAGTTTGGAGGTCCATGGAGGACTACACATGAGCAACTCATATCTAGAGAGGGTACCTGCACTGCGCTGGAGCATCACATTTCCAAAAGAATGAGAAAGGGCAGCCAGTACGTTACCCAGGAGGGATCCCAGAGAGACTGAAACATGAGATAATTCTGGAAAATTCCCCCAAAATGTGGAGACATTTTAAAGCAAACCGAGGCCAAATGCAGCTGCCTTGTATAATGGCTGTGATAGCTTGACTGCAAGCAGCTATCACTTCTGCGTAGCTAGCTGTGAAACCAAGGGATGGACCTTTTCACTCAAGGACAGATCTATTTACAAAAAACTTCAAGTGATTAAATTTCTGCAGTGTGAATGCAGCTAAACCTGTTCAAACCTGTGTAGAAGGGGACCACCCTGTACCAGTGCTGGTGAACTGAACGTCGGACAGCCAGTGCCCTGGACCAGTACACCTTCACCAAGCATTTGGCCTTGTACCATCGTAACTAGAGGGTCCGGAAAACATTGCACTCGCTCTGCTGCAAAATGTTCGCTTTGATTCAGAGTGAAACCATCTTGTTGTGAGAAAAAATGAGCCTTGTGAAGGGGCAGCAGCACAGAGCAACTGAGAGAAGAGGTGTGACACCTTGCCGGGTTGTTAGGAGAACAGTCACGTGGCGGTGGTGAGCCAGGTTTGGTGCTCTCCTCTGCGTGGATTCAAGACGAGGACATCTCTCAGGAGACTGGTCTCTAAGGTATTTATCACCAGGGAAGGACTGATGGCAGGAAGCACATTTCTTATAGATTTTTAAAAAATATTTACATTTCCTCCCACCCACACAGAAACAGAGTGAGAATAATGCTCTCACCTACTGAGTCATGAACCATTTTCAGTCATTTGTTTTTTGACTCAGTGAATCTTCAAGTATTTTAAACAGCAAGGAGGACAAAAGCACCTTTCACAAGGATAATTACCTAACGCATCTGATCAGAAGAGGGGCTCATATTTGATTGCTTCAAAGAAGAAGAATAATGCAGTGGCAAACAATGGAATTATAAATCTATTATTTGGGATCACTCCGTGACAATAAATCAATGACTTCATCCCTAAGTTCCATTTTCAGCCTCTGTAAACTTCTTGGTATCCCTTAATTGGGTTGATTCTCCTATTGATTTTTACAGCTTGCAGGGGTCAGCAAGGTTACGGAGAAGCGGTCTTTCTCCTAAGCCCACTCTGTGTTGCCACCCCCTCTATAATAAGCCTCCTGCTACCTTTTAAAATGCTATCTTACTCTCTTTCAATATTTGAAACAAAGTACCAAAAAATCAGCACTAGACATATAAAGAACTCGTCTGTAAAGTGCTAGATTTATAAACAATTTTGAAAGTAGCAAAATAGTGCAGAACCTTATGATACGGATTTTAGCATGACTGAGTTTACTTACATATTTCAATATTTATGTCTGGAAGAGAGACAAAGGGGAAAAAGATAGACACAGACACACACAAAGAAGGAGTAATTATTCAGAACTCAGTTGCCTGAATTTCAGCTCACAGTAGATATATGATGATATCCCTCCCCTCCATCATTGCCATCATCTGCAAGGGTTGCTAATAGACATTATCAGGGTCTCTCAACTATAGAAGTGCTAATAGATGCCATTCTAATGCTGTCCATCATAACAAATTATAATAATTTACAGCATGTCCATAGAGAGGTAAGAACAAAGCAGAGATTAGTAATTGAAATAGTGCAGTGGCAATTAAAACACTTGTGGTTAGCAGCTGCTTCTAAATTGCTGGAAATGGGTATTTACATAAACAAGGGCTTTCCTTTAGCGAAAGGGGTCTGTGTGTCATGCAGGTTTGCTGTTCTCTTTTCTAGTTTCTGGACATCCTGCAGCTAATGGAGAAGTTCAGCTGCACATTCATATTTAGTCCTTCCTCCTAGAAAGAGCTGCTTTAGGGCATTCGTATGACTGAGTCTCCCCTAGTATCAAAGCAATTAAATCACCCTGAGGAATAACTCTCATTCTTAACTTGGAATCCCAATGCAGACATTTAGGTTCCCATAAGCTTTTTGAAAGGTCTTCCTTAGGTATTTTGAGATACAGTCTGAGCCTGTCTTCTAAAGAAATCTGTTTGGTCTTCAGACCTTCAAGGTAACTGCTGTCTGAAGGACAGGATTTGTCTGAACTCCCCCTTTATGGAATTGCCTTCTACCCCTGAGGTTATGCAGAGGAGTAGCGTTGCCAGCTGCCGGTGGTTTTTTTCTGATTGTTCTAGGTATTTTCCAAACAACAATAAGACAAAATGAACAGAGAAAAGATTTTATTTTAACCCACTTAATTATGTTTGTACCTATTATTAATTAACCAGATTCCTCTTTGGTTGCAGAACCAGGACTTTTAAGAGAAATTCGAGTAGCAAGTGGCCCAGCAGAAGCCTGTGCTGAGGTGTGGCAGGGGCTGGGGCCAGGGTTGGCTGCTGGCGCAGGTCACCAGGAGATGGACGAGAAAGTGGGAAGGAGAGGGGCGATGCTGGCTGTGAAGGAAGGGATGTTTCAGCACTCCGGTACCACTGTGAGGGTGCAATGGTAGGGCAGGTATATTTGAGAGGTGTGGCAGTGACATACCTGTGCATCATGTGAGACAGGGCAGACAGAGGAGGTTGGCACAGGTTCCTCCTACACAATATAATTAAATAAGTTTCTGTGGTTGACGTTCTAAGGAGACAGTGACAGCTTAAAGCTGAAAATCTATTTCAGAGATGATTTAAGAACAAGGTAATCAGTGAGCAAAGATGCTTGCTGGCTTGTTTGTTTGTATCTCTAATGGATGCAACAAGCTAGGTAGAAGGGGACGTTTCTAGGAAAAGCAAAATAATAGTACTAGCGAACATAAAAAAGAATAGTATTAGAGAACATACTAGCTTACCTCACTTTATACAGTCAGCCCCCACTTCACCCTTTCTGCATAGAAAATATTCTCATAACATATATCCCAGGTAGGAAGGCTTTGCTAGTGCACTGTTAAAGACTAAGAGAGAAACATCACCCAGAAAGTTCTTGACAAAAGAGATTTGCAATGTCTGCAGACAAGATGATGCACTAATAATCTATCTTTACCTTTTTTCTATAGAGAAATTCTGTATAGGAGACAAAAAGAGAACTTTTATAAGAGAGAAAGAAGAAATAAGATCGAAAAGCTATTTTATCTCTGGGAATTGAACACTGCCAATTAAGCTATCAGATACAACAACGTAGAAGAGTAATATATTTGAAATGGGTTTTGCTACCTTTTATGGACTACTGGCTGTGACTTCACTGCTGTCTGTAAGCATCTGGAGGTGACGAAGATTTCTCATAGCGCAAGGTGCTTTTTTTTCAGGAAATAAAGGTATTTAATCAAAATGTCATATTACAGACAGGCAATGCACTTAATAGGGAGAAATTAAGACTGGACAATATCAAGTTGAGAAGGTATGTATCCTTCATGGTATGCGGCAGTTAATGATTCAAATTAAGGCATTAGAAAGGTAGTAGTTTCTCCATCATTTGAAGTCTTAAAATTGCATTTTTTTTGTCTAAAAAAACTTCTCTTGGTTGACAGTTTGCAGCTATGTTATGCAGGAAGTCATAACCAAAGGAATATAACCGTCCCTTTCTGCCTTTAAAACACATAATTCTATTAGCAATCTGCAACCTAGGCAGAAATATCAATTTGTCGGAAACTTCTTCACAGGTGTATGGGGATTCTGACCCACATCTTCCGTTCCTTTTAATTCCCTTGCACATCTTTGCAAAGCCTTGACTAATATTTTTTCTTGAAACACTAATCTTTTGAGCCACACATCATTTCAGTTTGTTCTCTATCCTGGCAATGATTACAATAGGGAAAATATAGATCAATAGTTACTGTTACAGATTTCTATATCACTGTCTGTCGTGGGTATTGCACCACTAATGAAACTCGCACATGCTGAGAGCTTTCCACTGCTGCCCACCCAGACCGCCGTAACAGCCTTGTTTTCCTATTGCAGGAACAGTCCTTGTTTACGCCTCACAGTTTATGACAGAGGGAGCCAACTGTGCTAATATGACTCTTTTCTTTGTTTTTTCTTTTTTTTCCCCTTTTTTCTATTAAATGATATACCAGTGATAAAGTGTTAAAGTAATTACTCTGTGCTTTTTGATTTGTCTCATGCCCTTCCATTCCTTATCATTGATTAATGATTCTCATAGACTTTTGCATTTGAGTTCTTTTTTCACCATTCTTCATATTTTATAATAGATGCAGATGTCTGTGATAAAGACTCATCAATGTCAGCATCATTCTACGTGTTTCTTTCCCAAAGATCACTCTGTTTTGCTGGATCTCTGTTTGCCCATTTCAGAGATGGAGCTGCCTCTCTCGTCGATGGTCTGCTTCATATTGGTAATGTATGTAGCCAAAAAATGTAAAATCTAGCATTTGGGGTTTGGGGTTCTGGAGAGTTGTTTGCTTTGTTGATAGGATATACATTCCAAATCACAGGTGAAGTGATGTCCCCTTACAGCTGACACAGCATTAAGGTTTGGAAAACCTCAGTGGAAAAAAGTTCTAAACAATTGTCTTTTTGTTTATTACTGAGTGCACAAATCCTCGCTGCATTTATATCCTGCTGACCTACTGGTGTTGATGGCTTCCTCAGTAAATGTCAGGGAGGCTGACTGGATGTCTCTTAGACTTACAGTCGATGGTACGGTACCTGTACCTTGGTCACCAATAACCAACGGCAGCTGCTCTTCTAACTGGATTTACATGCTGTGTCTTCCAGCCCTCGAGTTTTCTCAATCCATTTCCTTCCTTTTCCGGGTGGCAACTAAAATTTTCTTCTTCTCAGTGATGGTCTCCTCTGTTGTTGCCCATTACCAGTTTTGCTCGCTCAGACCTGTTCTGTATCTTCACCTTTACAGTGGCTCTGACTGCACCTGTGTGGCAATGTCTGACTGTCCTGCTTTCGAGACCTCAGAGCAGGCTGGAGACCAGATGGATGAGTGGACTGAGATCTCCCAGGCCTCTCCATCCCCTTCCTGGCCCTCTTGCAAGCAGTCTGAATGAACATGTGGCTGGGATTACCCCTACCTTCAGTTGATCCCGGCTGCTGCTATAGCCACAAGGCAGTGAAACCTCGCTGCCATCCCATATGTCAAGCCCGAACAACATTTGTATGATATTGCACTCTGCCAACCACCTGGCACAGGCAGAGGACACCTTTCTCTCTTTGGCCAAACAAACAAAGGTGTCCAAGAGCCACAAACACCATAAACAACGAGACCACGACAGCCATCCTGAGGAGTAGGTAGCTCATGAGTTGCGATGTGAGAGAAGACAGAAACAGCAGCCATAGGAGGGAGGAAGACTGTTTGTTTCCCAGGGTGTGCCAGGCCCTGTGTGCTGGTGTTACCTGCCACTTGGCAAGACCTGTGTCACCAGGTGACATAAACTTGCTGAGGAACTAGCCACACCAGGGCACAGGCTTCCACCTATCAGTCCCAGTACTGTGACAGTTTGTATTGCTTGGGTTTCTTCCCAAAAATTATTAAAGAAATTAAATTTTCATAGGATTGGAATAAAGGTCCTTTTACACGTTGAAAGCTGATTAAACAGCAAGAAGCAAGCAATGGTGTTTAGTGGTCACTTTTCAGGATGGGGAGAAGTCAGCAGTGTGGACCAGTGCTGGGACAAGTTTTGTCAACATCTTCATCAACCACAGTGAGATCTCCAGATTTGCAGATGACACTAAGTGTGGGGATAAACAATCTAAACCATGCCAGATGCTGGTGAATGAAACTGGCAGGCCCAACACAGGAAGGAGATCTTTGATCCTCAGGTGCTCTGAAGTCATTGGCTCAATGCGCAGCAGCAAGTAAGAAAGCCAACAAAACATTGCACATCAACAGGAACAAGGTAGAGTTTTGTTGTTATGCATGTTGGCACACCCACATCTTCAGCAGCATGTGTGATTCTGGTGTTCACTTCTCAGGAGAGACATGTGGAAGGGGCAGGGGCACCCCAGGGGTCACAGGGTTGGGATAGCTGTGCTACAAGGAGAGCTGAGAACACCACCACTCTTCAAATGAGGCACCGGAGGACAGCCCGGCCTTTGAGTCTGTCCTCATAAGGCAACTGTAATTCGCCAACTGAGGATGTGCTCAACACTTACAAGATTGTGAAGGTCATGGGAAAAATGAATGCAGACCTGTTATTTGTAAGATCCTACAATCTGAAAACTGTGGAGCTTCATGAAATGAGTAGGAGGTGAGTTTACAGCAGATGAAAGAAAGCGCTCCCTTACACAGCAGGTAGTGACCAGCTGCAGGAACCTGCTGCCATGCGAGGTTTCAGAGGCAAATGGTGTCAGTAGCTTCAAAAGCGCTTATGTCAGTTTTTGGACAAGTCCTTAAGGACTTGTTAAAAGGCTAAGGCTGGGACAGTCCTTCTAACATCCCTAATCCAACAGTCACAGATGCTGGGGAGGTGTGAGAGGACGGCCTGCAGAACGTGGCTAGGCTCATGTGTGCTCCCCAGACAACAGCTCTGGCTGACGCTGGCAGAGACAGAGCGCTGGTTGTCCAGCTGTGACCCATCGGGGCATCTCTTCAGTCCCCATACACACATGTCTCTGACACAGCAGGGCAGCCACAGCCACTACAGCAGTCAGGCTCTTCCTGCCCCAACGCCTGCAATTTTGATCCTCTCATCGCCCTGTGCCAGACACAGCGGGGCAGAGCTGCTTGTAGAGCGAGACAAAACTTAGCTTATCTTCCATGTGATCTGCATGCACTAATGCACCTTGGCAAACAGAAGACAGATGCTCAGATCTGTCTGTTCTGAATTTCTGTTACTGGGAGACTTATGACAGGAATTTTTTTCACACAACCAGGTCCTATATGGCACAGGCAGAGCATGGTCATATCTAACAGACCTTCTGGATTCAACCTGATTCTTGCTGAGCAACTTTGGCATCTCTCCATTTTAATCGCCCAAGCCCCAGGCTGTTGATTAATATCTCGTATAATGAAGAGTTAACAGTAAAAGAATTTCCCATGAAGCTGATTTTCCAGTTTCTGTGAGGCTGAGATGTGACTGATTCTATTTAAAAAAAGGAACAAATACAACAGTGAAAAAATCTGTACAGTCTCTATCACTTTAAAGGAATGGCAACATTAAAGAACAGGAAAGTAAATCTCAATGTCAAAAGCACTGTTGTCATCGTATAGTCAATGTTATTTTCATTCACAATATTTCGAGTAAGAATGCATTTCATGTGATGCTGCAGGAGTGACGTAGAAGTTCTTCATACCCTTGAAAATCCACAAAATTGCACTGCTCGGAAGAGGATCAGGTACTTTACTGGGTGGATGGAGTTGGGAACCACATTAGAGTCAGGATGTGTCCCAGATTTGACATGAGAGCAATGTGCCACAGCCCTTCAGAAGCCACGCTGGAAGAACGGTAAAAGATTTCTTCCTCTTTTTTCAGATAGTCTGGGGAAAGTATTCCGAGCCTAGATGGCTGAGGGAAAAGAAATGAACTCCTGTAACAAAGCCCACAGTTTTAATGTTCAAACGTCTGTGGCTTCAGGAAGGACGATCTCCATGTCAAGTTAACTCTCTACTGTTCCATATTTTCTCTTATGTCTCAAAACATACATTTTTAAACCTGCTGGCAAAAACCCTTAAGTAGTAACATGGAACAAGAACCTGAAGGACAGAAAGCCCAAATGTGAGTTGCATGTATCTGACCTGAAGTAAACTGATGCAGGCAGGAAGACTGCTGTGTCAGCCAGGTCTATGCAGGGGAAAGCAGAGAGCAACATCTAATCAGAGGACAGATACCTCAAATCTGCTATACAATGTCCCCAGCGATCAGCTGTGGTACTTGGAAATACCTGTTCATTTATGGGCCATGATAGACCAGCTGTGACATACAGCTGTCGCTGGTTTTTTTTCCCAAATGCCAATCAAGGAAATTCTGGGATTCATAGGACTGAGGAATAACTGCTTCCCGTATTGCGAGACAGACTGGATTGGTTGTAACTTGTTTTCTTCTCTGCTTCTGTCACTGCAGCTGAATATGAGGCAGGGAGATCTGACATTCAAGATTGAGCTGTGCCCTAAAAATCTAAAAAGTGAAAAAAAACAAACCCCAAAAGCAAAACCCAAAAGTGCAAAGTCATTGGCATTGCTTCTGCTTACAGCCAGGCAGGCTGCCAGTTCCTGCAGCAAAGGAGATTAAGAGATGAGAGAATTACCGAGTTCAAAGGTAGAATGCAACCACAAAACACTGAGCCCGATTCACTGTGTGTGGGTAGGTCCCGTGGGAAAGATGGGGAGTCAAACAGCTTCTAGAAGAGACTTTAAGTATTTGACTGTATAAAACTGAGGTTTCTGCCTAAACTTTTTTGTGCTTGGTCCAGCGTACCACAGTAACTGTTCCCAGGGTTAGCAGCTGTATGAAACACCCTGTGTGTTTCCTTCCTATGACAAGAGACATTCATTTTCCTCTCCAGTTCAAGGGAGATGGTACCATAACAAAAGCAACATCACCACCTGATTCAAAGCATTGAACCACTTACTCTGCCCAAAGTTGGCAAAAAAATTTGTTTGTCTTAATTATTTCTAACTTTTCTCTGGATCAGACAGTATATTCCTGCACTACGTGGGAAAGTCAGTGTTTTCACTCATGCCGTTTTAGTTACCTTTTTTGCCCCTCCTTTGTCTCCACGATGGTCCAAGCTCACCTTTCCTGGTTGCCTGCAGTCTCCTCCCTGAGCAGGCATTATACAGCCCCCCCTCACCAGGTTCGGACCTTTCCTCCCTGACGCCAGGTACCTCTGCTCCAGTGCAGATCACCCTGGACTGCAGCAGAGTCCGTGCCCAGCCAGGGGCTGCCCTGGAGCCAGAGCCAGCCCATGTGGAGGAGCCGTTCGCACCGCTCCCCGCTGCATGCGATCCCTGATGAACTGGGTCAGAGGAAGTGATTGCCTGGATTGTGAGGAGGTGTGTTGATCAGAGGAAGTCATACTGGGAAAGAAAGCATAATAATCACCCTCTCAGAGCCACTAAGTACCCCAGTAGACACTCCGTGGTCTAGTATATATTTCCATGACTACAGATGCAGCCATGGCTTTAAGATGGACCACAGGAAGAGCACAGAGGGTGATGGAAGTGCTGCGACTGATATTTTCTGCCCTAGGTATCAGGGACTGAATCCTCTTGAGGGACTTTTGAGAGAAGCATTAGAGATGTTTCTTTGTTCCTCGCCACTTCAGCGGAAGAGGACAAGATAGAGGGTAATGACCAAAGTTTGTGGAAGGAGAGAACACTCAAGAGTGTAAGGAGAAAGGCTCTCAGAAGCCAGGAGACCATTGAAATGCAAACACCATGAGAAGATACTCTCCGAGAACTGAGCTGCCACAGCCCACAAATTAACTTTGTTCTTGGTGATCTGCTGCATCTTACACACTTTGTCAACAGTGTGGGCTGCTGCTTCAGGCCATATTTGCTGTGCGGCCAGGCTGTCCATCCACACTGCATGGGCCACAGCCCTATCCTGGCTGGTCTAGCAAAAGGAAGTACAGAGTGGCAAGGTGAGAAAGCAAAGGCAGGCATAAATGCAGATTCAATCATTTTTTCTTCTAAATACTATTTAGTGCAATAACATGCAGTGCTGCAGTGCTAACCCCTCAACCCCAGATGTCCATCTGTATTAAAGCAGCTGACTTCTCTGCTGACACAGCACCAGACACAGCCCATGTCCCAGACTCAGCACATCCACCAGACCTGTGTGTTGCACAAGACACACACAGCTTGAGGGCAAGGAGTTTCTCCTGGCCTGGCATGACAAGAACCACTGTCACATGCCCCACTGTGATTAATATGCAGGAACTGAGAACACAGCAGGAAACAAGAGCCCTATGAATACACTGGCCTGGGGACAGAGCAATTCCATATGAGGGGGGGACATGCAGGTGCCAGTCTTCAGTTCTGTGAGTATTTAATGTCAATCATTACTTGAAGACTTGCGTTTTAGTAGATTTTCTCCTAAGATGGCTTGGAGGGAAGAGTTCAACAACTGCACTTCCTTTCTTCAGGGCTCTTGTGGATCCTGTCTTGTCACTGTAGATCAGAAATAAAATATCAGAAGATATACCTCAAAGAATATTGAACATTTCCTCCTGAACCCATGGGTGTTGTGGGATAAGTGATGGCCTGTGTGAAAATGACAAGGCATCAGCGGCAGTCACTTTCTTCTTGCATGGAACAACGGATGTCACTAGAAGAGAGCCCTGTCCTTATGCCACAGATCTCCACTTAATGGCGCTTCCTGGAATCATCTCTGCCCTGTCCAGCCTGCCCTTCTGTAGCAGCTTTTAAGGAGCAGAACACAAGTCCATGCTGCTGTTAATCACCTTTGGCTGGCCAAGAGACTGCGGACCTTACAGCATTCATCCATGACTCTGTCTCTGCCAGTTTCATCTACCGTAGTGCAACTATTTTAAGTTGTCTGCTGAGCAGTGCTGCTGATGGAGGGAATGTCAAATACTTTCTTGCAAGATTATATCAAATAGGTATGTTTTTTTTCAATGATTTTTCATGTATATTTATACCGCTAAGAACAATTAATTTCCTTTTTATATAGAAAAGTCATATAATGAGATTTGGTGTTGCATGATTTCTGTGCTATCTCTGCTTTTCAATGCTAATCAACTGCCTAGAATAAAAAAAAAATACCTATATAGATGAGCAGGGGTTTGGACAGATTCCATTGAACTATAGAAAAAGAGAGAGCTTATGGCTAGCTAATATGCTTTATGGCAAAAATGTCCGCTGGTATCAGAGTGCACGGGAAATGTACATTCAGTGTACCTGGAAGCTTAGAAGTGACTCACTTCATTTAGGAGAGGAAATCAGCACCAAACGATTGTCTGCCTACTAAGCTGCTCTAATTTTCTTTTTGTTGCAAAGACTCTTCCAGGAAGGCCTAGAAAAGATTCAAAACCATACGAGTGAGGTGTGCGAAAAAAGAGAGACATTGACAAGGTTTAACTTACAGTTATCCCAGGATGAGTCTTTCCATGTCCCCGTGTCAGCAAAATCTGGTGGCGTTCCAGGACTTTTCTTTCCAGTGAAGCTTGATCCAATCAACCCTCATAACCCCTACAAACCTTTGAAAGGAATCTCTTGAAATGGAGCAGAGCTCCTGAGGTCACAATCTGACCCAAAATGGGTAGAAAGAGGGCCATTCCCACACGTTTCTTATTCCCAGCTCTCACCGCACACTCACTCACAGGGCTGGTGCAGGCAGCAGGGTTTGCAGGGAGGTGCAAGCAGCTGGGTGGCTGTGACTCTATTACTTTTTAAACCTTTCCCTTTTGCAGGGAAATTAAATCCCGGCACCAGCACTGATTTCCTGAGCTATTTGCTGGGATTGCCCTCTGCTGGGCCAGGGCAAGCTGGGCTCCTGCCGCAGTGCTGCAGGCAGGGCAAGCACCAACGAGCCAACAAAATCACTGCTCCCCACTCACTGCTGGCCATTACCTGCCTCACTGTCTTGATGATCCCTGTGCGAAAAGTTATTCCCAATGGCACCCGTGATTTCTGTAGCAGAGCTGCCTTTCTCTGTAGGAAAGGCTCTTTAGCTCTTGGGTACTCTCTCTCTCAGTTGCTGGGAAAAGAGCAGAGAGAGGGTTTGATGTAGAGGAAGCCCAGTCACTTTGCAGCCTGCCATGCCTTCTGCGATGTTCTGTTCTCTTCATTTAGAGGCTACAGGCTGGAACTTCACCCATGTCTCAAGGGTCTGCAAATACTACTGATTCAGCTGATAATGTCTTCTGGTAGTGACCTGTCACCACAGTCCTTTCAGTGCACCTTATACCAGCCAGGGTGGATCCCTATCTAGAAAGTCTGGCTTAAATGGGGGAGTGGGTGGCACAACTTTGTAAAACGCTTATCAGTTACCATGTGTCAGCACGTTCCTGCAAAACGGTGGGAGAGGGCAGCAAGGTGGAAGGCCGCCCTTCAGCCTCTTCCTGATGTCTCCCCTCCTGGTCCAAGGAAACCCTCTAGAGCAGAGAGAAGACCATGCCAGTGCTTGGAGCCACGCAAGCCAGCTGAGGGGATGGAGGTGTCTGAAAGGAAGGGCACAAAGGCTGAGTATGCAAAAGCCCTGTGAGGAAACTGAGTATTGAGAAAAGTAGGATTCAGACACAAAAGGGTTTATGTAGCATTTGCTGCACTGTAGGAAGCCACTGAAAGGATGTTCGAGGGAGAGTGAGCCTCTACCTGTCTGTCCACTAGTGTCCACATGTTTGGAGTTAAAAGAGTTTCCTCCAGAGTGCAGAACTAAGTCAAGTGCTGTCTGATGCTTTCAGCCTAAGGACTCAGGTGCTCAGGCTGATGACTCCTGTCCTGCATACATAAAGTGCTTCCTTGCTCTGAATGTGGGTGAACATTCTGGGACATTCTTGCAGCAAACAGAAAGTGGAAAGTGACCTGAGACCAACATGTAAGAAATAAGTTTCTAGAAGCATGCTATATACTTTGTGTGATCAGTAATTACCTCACAGTTCTGGACAATAACACAGCTATAAAGGGAAGTAGCAAATATACAGAGAAAATTCTATGCCTCCGGTGACCATAAAACCTAAATGGTCATAGCTACTTTTTACTTAAGTGTACATAAGAAAAAGGTGCCTTCAGAGACTTTATTTAAATATGTTAGTATTTATGAACTGTGGCATCAGCTGTGTTGTGCATGCTGGAATCTCTAGACCTGCCTGCACAGACTGTGACTGTACCAGTTAATGTAAATATACCCAGACTGGGTTAGTGACTGAGTGAAGGACATCTGGATGCTGCAGAGAGGCAGCAGGTAGCGTTCTTCCTTCCCTGTCTTTCTGATCTGGCACCTCAGAACAGTTTAGGGACATTATGTTACTGTCCCTTTAGTTTTATAAAACTGAGAGGTATCTGGGCACTCTGCATGCACCTGGAGGAGCCCACGAAAGCCCAAGAGAACTCTAGCTTTGCCTGTCTGTGTTTTCCTACCACATATACATCTGGCATAAGAAAGGATCACTAGGCTCAACTTCCCATTTTGTCTTTGCATTATTATGCCCTATTGTAGTGAAATGCCCCCTGCAATTTCAGCTGGCCATGATAACCCTCTGCGTATCTTGGTGTGAACTGTAAAATGTGGGGTGTGTTACTAATCAGCTGCCAGGAGTTATACTAAGGAACTCTATTTCATATGTGGCTAAAGTGATTTCTCTTGCACATATGTGCATTGTAACTTGCTATTACCCTTGCTTCTTCTGGAACATTTAGACTGTTAAAATATTTCACATAGGTCTATTGAACTAGGGGCTCATTTAGTACTTCACTTAAAAAAATACTGCGGGTGGCTAGACGTACTTTCTTGAAATACAAGACACATGATAGCATACGATCATTACAGCTTCCCAGCCTGTTTCGCATCATTTGCCAGGTGTTAGCTGTAACCTGTCCCTAATGCAGAGCATTTTACTGGAGCAGTTTACGGCATAGAGCTTCCCAGTTAAGTCCCTTGGGATACTCTTGTCAAATGTTTGTGCAGTGGGCAATCTGACAGAGCAGACCAGAGCATTTGAAGTTCTGCTTTATTTTATTATTGGCTGGAATATGAAGTTGAGTCTTAACAGAGGAAAATGAACCACTGAACAAGCATGTACACCGCCCCAGATATGAACCACGAAACTCCAGGTAGCCAAGCAATGTCCAACCCAACTCAGTGACTGTTCTGGTTTTGAAGGACAACCCACGTACAAATCAGAAAACATCTATATTTGCATATGCAGATATTATTTGGAAAACTGCATCTCTTAATCATATGAGAATTATTATTTTATTTATAAATAGTAGTTAAAAAGAAGATTTGATGAGCTTACAAAGTTGCTTAGAGCTGTAGACTTCTGATCCCAGGATAAGCTTGAAGCCACTGAAACAATGGAGCAGACTGAAGCAATGGTTTAGCTGGGCACTTCGACAAAGGGCAGAGCTAACAGAACCCCTGGATTTCTTCCTCTGTAACCTAACACTTCAGCAAACAGTTACAAGCTATATATGACAGGAATCAAGAGACATATTGGAGCCTTAAATGTGATCTTTCATCCTTATGCCAAATTGTGATACCTTTCCATATTGCCTCTCTTCGTGAGTTGCTTTCTGCAACACTTGCAGGACAAGGTCCATTGGAATTTGATCCCAGAGTGGAGGAACTACGATTTAGTGATAGAGATGCTGTGTGTGCTGTATGCAGACTTCTTACTGATGTACTTTGCTTCATTCTTCAAGCCTGGAAACCTGAATAAGTTCTCTAAGAGTGTGTTAACTACTCACATTTATCTTGGTTCATAAAAATGCAGCCAGAACTAATAGACAGAAACTCTTTATTTTAAGGAAGAGAAACATTTACAGAAGGTTTAGATTAGTTCAGTGGACATTTAATGTAGGCAGAAAAGATAATTCTGCAAGACAGGAGTGAGAAAAAAGCTATTGTGGTTCCTCCTGGACACAAAGACACGTTAGCAGTGGTCAGACCCTTGACAACATATTAATTTATTATGGAATAACTGATACTTGGCTTTTCTGTCCATTGGTATCCTAGAGAGCCTTGGCTTGCTCAAAGCACTCTGTGGTACTCTGTTGCTCCAGAACATTTCTTCTTATGGTCCACTATGTATGATTTTTCCTGAACAGAGCGTACTGCTTTGGTTTATGCCACCCAGAGTTACAAACCACCCCCTAGCCACCTGCAGTATACGTACAAATGCATGCATTTAAATGCAAAGTTTTGTTTTAAAAACCCCTATGTTGTTATGCTTGGGATGTTAAAAAAAATAATATTTGGAATCCTGCCTGCAGAGACAGCAGAATGTACACATAAGTGCTGGTAAACCCCCAAGTTTTGTTTGTTAGCTGGTTAGCTGGAAGGATGTGGGAATGGAGACCATAGGTAGATGGTTTTATTCTTGACAGGTGAAAGACTGCTCTGTACTTTTAATGACTGTCCTTTAGTAGCCTGGCCACTCCTTGACTTGTGACTCACTCACACAACTCACCAACTATTTGAAAATTTGGTAAAAGTCAATAGTCTGAAAATCAGTTCTTCAGTTGTCCAAGAATCCAACAGCACAGACTAAAGGGGGGACACTGTGCATATTAACTACTGTAAAGGGGGAGACTCTGTGCATATTAGGTACTAACACTGGGTCTCAAGTTCAATTTTAAACACTTGTTTTCATTCACAAAGCAGAAAGACCGAAGAGCTGGTTCTGCCATACAGAGCCTGTTACTCTGGTGGCTGTTTCATGGTTGTAGACTGGCTGGGTGAGCCTGCACTACTCCTGCTAGCATACAAGCATTGCCAGATGGGTTCAAGCAGCTGTTTTCTGTTTCTCCTGCAGAAGAAACTCTCTCTCCTGTTTGCAGTTTTGGTGCAGCTCTCCACCTTCTCTCCACAGCCCCATTTTCTTTTCCATTTGCAGCAGGATGTCTGTTAGGCAGTATTGCAGCAGTCCTTGCTGTGCTAGTTTCCTGACATATCAAGGCTATTTTCAACTACCCCAGGGCCTATTACCTCTCAACCCAAAAGCAGGTGAAAGTCTGGCCCTTTGCCTGTGACTTTGTGACCACTGATTTCATTTTAAAATTTCCACGTGTACTTCTGGCATTGCTCAATATGTGGATTTCTCATATCTGTTGGTCTGCCTTGGTTGTCAAGTACACTTTACTCCTTTGGTCTTGACCTTCTGCAGTCCTGTACAACTGCACATAGGCAGGCTTAGATATATGTTTTCAGCTGATGTAGCAAAGGAAATTGTAGTAACGAGGAGCCACGGCTGTTATGTGGTGTTCATTGATCTGAAAAGCCATGCCAAGTGTGCACACTGTGGTTCAAGCTCCATTACAGCACTGCTGGTCCATGGTGTGCGACTGTCCAAAACTATGTGCTTAGCTAGGAGAATTCTCAACAGAATTCTCAGGAGAATTTTCTGGTAATTCAGACAGAAACGTAGGTATGCTCGGACAATTCCTATACACTTTGCCTTCTGTATTTCCTCTGCATTTCATTCATGGATATCTCCATCTCCATCTTCAGCAGCTATGTTTCTTACCTGGTGACACACACTATGAATGTTCCAGGCACCTCTTCTGGACCGGGTCCCTGGGTGCAATGCTGCGCTGCTTTTGGGACCCCCAAATACAATATTTTTCACCTAGAATATCACTATTTCCATTCATGTCATTTTGGGTTTTTTCAAGTGTAGAAGTAGCTACTTTCTTTTAGTCCAGTGTTGACTAGAGCCCTCCACACAACACTGAAGATGGTTAGGGTCATTGTGCCTGACATGGCAGGGGCAGAGCTTCAGCCAGGTGCATCCTCCCATGCTTTGCTGTTTCTTGACTTAGCTGGCTCGCTTTATACTCGATACAGAGTGCCAAAACTGGGGCAGCAGGATGAACTGGGATGTTGGTCTCACAAGCAAGTTTAGGCCCAAGGCTAGTGCAACAAAATAGACTATCTAAGATTACAAAGTCCTCCTCCCATTTCTGCAGTTTGAAAGAAAGGATCCTAGCAGCTCATACTGACAGACTGCAGCTCCGAGGCAGAAGTGAGAAAGTGAAGTTTCCTACCAAGGTTGTGCTTAAAATCTAGACCTTCTACAGGACATAGACTAAAGGGGCAGAAAACAAATTACTGAACTTTAAGTCTGAGTGATAGATGAAGCACCTAGCTGCAGCCTCTAGCTAGCTGCTACTACCTGTATTTTCCATACACATGAAATGAACTTCAGCCTTTATAAGGAGAGTCAGCAAGGCAAACCTGACTAATGCAGCTAACCCACAGGCAGGGTATTGAACCCGTGGGCATGACCAGGCATTTTTTATACTGAAAAAACTCACTGAGGGGCATCAGTTTGGCTCCAGCAGGACAGGAGGCAGTTCATGGATAGATTTATATAGCCAAAATCTAGAAATCCCATTCTGGATCTTTCAAATCAAGAAGGCAGTCTATGAATTTAGCCACAGAAGATGCCCTGCTCTTGGCTCTAGTATGGGAGAGCACAGCAGGATTATGGTAAACTCCCAGAGTCCTGAGATTTTTACCTTGCCAGAAGGAGAGAGATTAGGGTCTAGCAAAAAGAACTGCATGATGGATGTTGCTTGAATTGCCAGCCAGAAGACAAACTGGGAGAGTCAAACTGGAGTCAAACAAAAAGTTCAGTATAAATCACAAGAAAAATAGAGTTATACAGGTTTCAAAACTATAGCAAAAGAACTGGTAAGCTGACAGATGAACTGCAATTTTGATACAATTTTCTGGAAAAAGCTCAGAAGTGTTTCTAGTACCTTCAATGGGGCCATCCTGGACCTTTTGGGTTTTGCATGTTAAAATGTTTAAACAGAAGTCAAATTCATGCAGCTGTAGCGGTGACAAGAAATGGATGGTTGCTAGCTTATTTTGAGTGCCTGAAGAGCTTCTTCAAGTGCAGTTGGACAGGTCTTCCTTTCTGCACCGTCTCTGCTTTCATTTCCTCAAGAAATGCATTGATTTTGCTGTCTGGGATCCTCAGCATTTTGATAAACCTCCAAGGCATCCACAGGCTGCACGAGGCAGGTCCTCAAACCCCGAGGAGCCTCTCTGAGCCTCACCTCCATTGGCATTGTTCTCGGTTCAGACAGCAGGACAGAACTCTTCGGACTCACTTCGTGACTCAACACCACACCAGCATCAAAGCAGATTACCAAGGCACTCACTGGTTTCCACAGGGGTGACTTTTACTTCAGTGCACCACAGGAGGGTTTTGCTTAGCTGGTGTCTGTCATAGTGTCTTTTCGCTTGGCTTTGAATTAGGCTAAAGCAGTAGGTAGTAGTTTATATATTTAGCAAATGCTGTTGCATCAGCACTATTTTTGACATTTAAATGTATGCAGCAAAATTAGCTGAGTTGGTTAACTTCCCATTATAAATGAGAAGTCCTGCCAGTATGTCAATCAGGCAAGGTTGCATGTCCATCGGGAGGCCACCCATGGCTTCAGGGAGGCTGTCCTGACAGTGTGATCCAGGCAGGCCCTTGAAGGGTGTTCCCTAGTCCCGCTGTCTCATTAGTAGGGCTGCCTCTGCAATGTCTTACATGCGCTCCCACTGCACTGGCAGGGAGAAACCTGAGGACCAGCTGATCCTTGCAGTGCCCTCAGCCAGTCTGGCCCCTCTGGGAGCCCGCTTAACCCCACGTTCCCCTGCAAACAGCAAGGCACTGCCAGGGATGCTCCTGGCAGGACATCGTGCTCCTCTTCACACGGCGGATGTGCCCAGGACAGGATGGCCTCCTGAAGTTGTCCAGCACCACTGCCCATGCCACGTCTTGAAGAGGTTTGCTTTGGCTCACCTTGTGCACCAGACACATTCTCAGCATATGGTCATTTCCTCATAAACACGCAAGTGGCGGAACAGGACAATAAACCTTTTGCCTCTTAAGGGCAGATAGGAAACATTTAAACATCCATGACCCAAAATCTCATCTATCCTTGCAGTATGTTCAGATGTCTCCCAACACATGCTTTTAAGGTCTTTCTTCTGGTTTAGATACCTACATGTCCTGTACTAACCAGCTGAGAGATTTAAATATTTCTCACAGTTGTCCCTATAATGTTCTCTTTTAGTGTTACCATTCTTACAGCAGTGGAGCAAGAAATCTGAAAGACATACTGGTAGGACTGGTTCCCAGTTAACACTAAATGTGCAGGATTTCACTGTAACACTGAAGCACCTTTGCATTATTGGGATGAAAAGAATGCAACAGTAAATAAATAATATTTATTGGGAAGAAGCTATGAAATCACACTATAAAAACAGAAAATAGCCAAAGAGCAACTCATTGTGTACTACAAATAAGCATGCATGTGTTAATCATAGGAATATCTGCTTATACTTAAAATAAAGAGTAAACAAGTGAATATAAAATTTACTTGTTTTACCAATGCAAATGTAACCCATGCTTTTTTTCCCCGATTTTGTCATGTTTTTATATTGTGTTCTTTTCAGTTCTGCCCTTAAAATGTGGATTTCAGCCTAAATATTTATGTTACTCATTCTCAGGTTTTCTTAGAAGCCCAAATAATGCTGTTGCAATTTACCAGTATGATACAACAAAGAAAAATCCCAGCAGAGGTGGAAGACTGGAGGGACTCACTGCATTATCTTTGTACCTGTACTGATTTCAGACTGCACGGTACTAACAAGCCAAAAGTATTATTCTATTAGTGGTTGTTGTTATTACATGGTTCAGGTAGTTCCTCAAACATTGACAGTATTTTTATTCTGAACCTGAATGGATTTATTCTCTCGTCTGTACACGAGAGATTAATTTGTCACATTCCCATTAGCTTAACAGGAGCTACTTGCAAAAATCTCTTGATGACTCTGAGCCAGGTCACTCAATAACTCTGCAGGCCTAGTTCTGCTCCAGAGGCTGACACTGTCTACAAACCTGTGTGAAATGAATAAAAACAGTATTATGGACTCAGTGTGCTGTGTTGCACCCTTTGCAAGACACCCTCTTGCAGAACTGAGAGTGAAACTGTCTTGGCATTGAGGAGCATTCTCTAAAACAACGAACCTTGCCTTTCATCTTTCACAGTTTTGTCTTCATTATACTGGTTCTAAAGCAAAAAAAAACAAAAAGAGAACTAAACCCCGAGATATGGAAAAATAGCAAATACAGAGAATAGTAAATAGTAAACGTGGAGAAAATAGTAAATAAAAACATTCCATTTCTCCTTTGAGAACGATTTCATGGAACATAAAAACGGCAACAAAAAAAAAATCTCAGTGTTATATATAACTGGACAAAGGTTTCTGCTGCTTATCTAGTGTAACTTTCTTATTTATCTTCTTGAATAAGAAGCTGCCCAATGTAAGTTGTGGAGCCAAAGTTATAAACTATAATCAAAGTAATTGATCATCCCAATTTACCTTGTTGGATTTAGAAACTGCAGAACATATGATACATGAGAAGAAAACGTATTTTGAGATACCTAGAGAACAAAAGCACAGGCCTTGATCCTCCTAGCAGTCTGAAAAGTGCTGGTGAGGAAATCCACAGCTCCAAAATCGACCTGGATTGCAACAAACCTGAGATGCTGACTGAGGGTGACAAACTTGAAGGAGACTCAGAGAAGACTGACAGAAGCTGGAATGAATTTTTTGAGCAGCTCCAGCCAGAATCTTATGAAAGCTACTGCCAGCAAAGTTTGCCTGGAAGTCACATGAATCTTGTTGACATCCCAGAAGCTATTTGAAGGCTGGAGGTCGGACATAATTCAAATTTGTCACTGTGTCTTTAACTATAAGAACTTCAGTCTGTGCTGAGGTGCTTCAAGACCACGTGCTTCTGGACAAAAGGTTTTTACAGATGGCCACACCATCCACTTTCCAAACTAAACAGGTTTTGTTTAGTACTCAGTTTTCTGTAGGATGAATTACACACCTCTCATCTCAGAGGATACAGCCTCCTCTCCCTGGGAGAAAACATGACCACTTCAGCTAGAAAACAGACAACATATCTGCAGTTCGATTTGAAGCTTTGAGTCCTGAATGTCATGATAAAACTGAGATTGCACCTCAGCACATTGTGAAACAATCTTTACAGACTGGGGATGTGTCCCTAAACTAGTGAAGACAGAGCTGCCTATTTAGAAAAGAGAGGAAAAGCGATCATGCATCTACTAAGAAGAGGCAGTACAGTGGTTTATTGTTGTAAGTGATTATAATTCTACCAGTTCCTTGATAAATCCATTTTAGCATACCTGCACAAGAAGACTACAAATCAGGAGATGCATAATCACCTGAGCTTAGGTACAGGCCTTCTAACTGACAGGCTCAATAAATATGGTATAAACTAGAACTAGTTAAAAAAACAGTTCTTTGAAGAATATTAACTCAGCATTGACTGATTTTTAAATACCCTTTTGCAGAAAAACGTTATCACTTTTAGAGCAGCCAATACCTCAATAAGCCCTCTGCCTCCAAGTGAAAAAAAAAAAAAAGATCTTGTCTTAGTTTAACTGCCCTTGGCATTAGAGCAAGCATTGTAAGATGGTATTGCTGTGTTCATGAATAAGGAACATTTGATTTATTTATTAGTTTGAAAGTGAGAAGATTCTGGGAATTTGCTGTCAAGCCAAAAGACTTTCTATTGGATTACCTGTTCTTCTGATTTGTATTAATGAAGCTGCAGAGAGGAAGAAACTAACGACTGAGTTAGTCTTTTATGAGTTATTTCCTCAGTTCTTTCACAAGTAAATACACAAAGTAATGGAATTCTTTATATTCATATTCCCTCAGTAGTGGTTTAGGACCTAAGTCACTTCAGGTTGTCCTCTAGGTCCTAGGACACAGCCCCATGTAAGCAGTGCCTAGGAAATGAAAGTCTCCTGTCACTTATGTGCCAGGAGAAAGGGATGGAAAGGTTACTTCCTACTTTGTTTTCTCATGGCTGGTCACTATAAAGAAACAGAGGGGGATGAAATGAGTAAACGCTCACTCTATGTACCTTGTTGTTTATCATTCTGCCCATCAGGGAGTACAGTTTAAAGGTGAGATAGAACATTTATTTGAATAGTCCACCAGAGAAGCTCTTTATGTAAGGTCTGCATCAGTTAATGATACTTTGCCATTCGGAAAGATGGTATTTTTCTATTATATCAGAAACTGTAGACCTCCTGCAGGCTGATGAAATACTTTTTATTACTCCCAAGGGCCTAGCTGTTCAATTAATTAAGAGCAGGAAATCCAAGACATGTTAGCTCTTCTCTCTAACACTACCTGAATTAATTGGCAAATTGTTCTCTGTTGCATAACAGATGCAAAACACATCATATCCTGCGCCTTGCTCCTTCTGAGACAGCCATCTGAGGTGCCCTGTTGCTTTATGTGCAGCGGGTCTTCTGCATCAGATTTCAAAATGGAAATCTTGCCTGCTGCAACACGATTAGCAATGGGCTGATGATGTGCATGTAGACTGTGGCATAGTCAGAAATCCTAGGAATAAAAAGTGCCAGAAAATGTAGAATATTGCTCCTTATTGTTGTCATGTACCTAAACAGGCAGTAAGGGAAATAAATAACTGAATTTCACTTGAAAATATTGCTTGCCAAGGATCAGCCCATTCCCAGCCAAAACAAGTTTTACTGCTGCCTTGAATGAGATTGGGTTAGGAACGTAAATCTGAATAGGTGCATCTGATAATTACAAACCTGCATCTGCTCCCCAACTAGAAAATAGTGCCGTATGGAACTCCCTCATATAAATATAGTGATTAGCTATTCATTACTCGCATGGAGTAGCATTCTGAACACTACGCCAGATGAGATAGCTTTCACATAACCAGTTTGGGAGTTCCTTCTTGAGTCAGACAGGTACTGGTAGCAGAGAATCAAGCTCACTGTCCTTTGAGCACTTACCAATGGAACAGTCAGGAGGTTTGCATTGTATGGCAAGAAACGGGGATAAGATTTTGAATATCTCCTAAGCTGCAGTCCCTTTTTAAAAAAAAAAATTATTTGTTTGTACTTGCAGAAAGTTTGGAGGCAATTTTCCGCTTGCTACACACAGCTCCTTTCTTTGGATTCAAGCAGAACGGAAGGTAGAAATGTGAGGTCAATTGTCAGATGCAAGCAGGGGAGGTGGCAGGTGGCACTGCTCTTTGCTGTGCCTCTGTGGCGAGCACCAGCCTCCCCCCGCTGTTCCGATTTCCCTCTCCCCCTGCGTCCTGTGGTGCCTGCTAAGTAAGGCAGTTGCCACAATCAAAGCTAGAACCTCAGGACACAAAACCATCTCCGGGAAAAAAACACCTCTTCTGCACTAGGCAGGCTGATTGAAGATGGCAGCACACAGAGCATCAGCAGCCCTGACCCCCGCATGGCTTAGCAAAACAATCAAAAATTGCGTTTTGCCTCAATTGTGTGTGAAAGCAATGATTAACTAGTGTGTTTTAGCAAAAAGGGTAAAAGAAGACAGTCTTGGCTTGCGCTGAGGATGTTCTCCACAGGAGACCATGGCACGCAACAACAACGGGGTAGGAAAACACCCTAATCCTGAGGCCAAGTGGCTGTAGTGGGAACACAGAATTTCCATAGCTGTGAACCTAACTGGTGTCCAGCACCGGGTCTCCATCAAAGAAAGGTATAGGAAGCACTGTAACTGGCAAAGGTGGGATAAGCCAATCCCATATAAAATGCCTCATCTTAATTCTTCATTTGGGACTGGCTAGACATCTGAAATTGTCTGGTCTTTCCAAATAGTGTGTATGTGGCTTCACAACTATGTAAGGACAGGTGTGGGAGGTGGAATTAGTCTTAGGTATATTATAAATGATTATACATAATACATACAGCTTAGATGAAGAGAACATTATTCTGGTTGCAAAGTCCAGAAGAGTCATTAGGACAAGCTGTGCTTAAAACCTCCTGGGAGTAAGGCCAGATCACATCTTGGGAAAAGCTGTTCTTCTCAGCGCCTGGCTTTGTAGCAGTGGGTGAAACAGCCTGACCTCTACTTCGAGCAACACATTTCCACCTCCGTTCTCTTACCCCTTAAAACACTGTGCTCTGGTGTGAAAATTAGTACAAAGTCCAGTTCACACCAGGACTCTGTAAGGGAAAACCCAACACCTACATGATGCTCAAAATTTAAGGCGGATTGAAATTAAATGTCACTTTGCGTGATCCATTCCTCAGACACAGTTCAGCATTAACAGCTGCAAAGGCTGCTGAGTTTGAGGAGCAAAGTTTGTTCCATTCAACCTGTACCTTAGAGCACCTTCATAAAGACCATTTTCATCTCCAGGACTGGAAACTTCTACATGGTTAGATCCATTATGGCTTCTCTGCAGATTTGCATATCAATCCTTTTTAAAAAGCAATTTTAAGTGGCAAACTAAAGATCTAATTCTGGCACTGAAGAGCAGCTAGGCACAGTAACTGCTGGACCATTACACTAATTGCAACTTAAATGTTTTAAAGAACAGACAGATAAGTTTACCTCAGCTTTGCAAAGGTATATTATTTAACAAACACACACCATACAGTCTTCCTTGCTATCTAGATAATGTAATGGACAAAACAAGCTTTTTTTGACTGTTGGCTTTGAGGTTTTGAATCTTAACTTTTTGATTTAATTCAAGTCTTGTTTATTGAAACCTTCAGAGCTTATTCAATTATTTTCTTTACTCTGGACAACTGCCATGTTGTTCTGACTTACAGATCATACTGAACCATGTCAGATACCATCTCAGGCATAAATTTATATAAGCAACAGAAACAGTACTACCTGATGTAGACATTATGTATAAACTTATAAAATTCATTCTGTGACATTTATTTTAATTTTTTATAATGCCAACCACAACATAGCACAGATGAGATGCATTTGAGACCTGGGACTCTGGTCAGAAAAATATGGGGGGGGTTATTAAGTTTGTCTTGTTTGCCTTATGAGTGTTTTTGACAGAATATATTATCAGGCATCTTCTTAAACGTGGACCCTGGCTAACTGTATCAGCTTACATGAAATACCAAAGCCAGTCATTCTAGACTACTTATATTAGTCCTAACAATCTATAAAATCAGTCCATCATCATTGGACAGATTACAGACTGGCTACTTGTAGGTCTCAAAATCCAACATGAAATGAAAAACCATCCTAAACCAACTACGTTTCTACTGGAAGTCTGTATCAATAAGTCTTGGTCCTAAGGTACTTTTTCCTGACAGTAGCTTGGAAGAAAAAATATTGTGTTATAAAGTTTGCAGTTAATGGTAGAAATTGGAGGAGTTCTATATAATGGAGAGACATCGTTATGGATAGAGCAATCGGGACCATTTAGCACACCAGCTGCCATAATCAATATGCAATTAATATTTCCAGGTACTCACAATTTTTGATGTTTTAACACCCTCTCATTATTTTAAATTCTTTGCCTTGATTTGAAGGTATTCTGAAATAGATAAATTACTGGTGCCTTTCATACTTCAGTGTTTAAATCACCCTCAGTGTTTAAAAATCAGTGGTTTGATTTCTAGGACCTAGAAAGTCCTAATGACAATTTGGCTCTAAAGAAACTGTCACCACAGAAATGCTGAAAGTACTCTGCAGGAGCGGAGAAGAATTGCCTGCATTCCTATTAGCAGCCGCGATGACAAGGCTGTCCCATCATTCAGGAGAATGATGTGTTAGAAATGCTACAGATGGTTAACTGGTAGAGCACTGGGACACCAGTATGGTAATAAAGACAGAGGAGAGGCCAAAAATCACGGTGGCACACAGCCTCCCTCCTTCTTTTTTTTTCCCCCCCAAATATGTAATTTTTCAAAAATAAATACATTTTTTCAAATGTGTTTACAATCAACTAGAAAGGAGGAGGAGGCGCAGTCAGGAAGAGAGCAAACTGCAGAGCAGGAAAATGGAGCTGGACACATCTGTGTGCCGCTCGCACAGCCAGGCATGGGCCCCTTCAAAACGTAATCCTGTTTGTGTCACTGTTTGCTATACTCCCTAACTGGATTAAAAAGAAAAAGAAGAGGACAAATCCAAATCCTCTGAGGGCTATCTTTGGAACATCCTCAGAGATTAGTGACAGACTCACAGACAGGAAACTGTTTATAAAACTCATTTGTGGTGTGCCTCTGGATTAGGAGGCTGAGGAATCCATAATAACACTGGCAGAATAATGGAGACAAATTTAAAAACAAACTTTTCAGGCTATTCTCAGATTATGCAGTCATTCTTCATTTGGGGCTAGTGTGATACAAACAACCTGTCTCCTTTTCGTTGTGCATGAAAGAAAAAGAGAATTTTCTAGGGTATATTTATTTGTTTGTTATTTTGCAAATCTTTGGGATTAATGAAGTGTGGATTTATGAAGCATGTGAAGTCTGGCAATGTGCTTGCTACCTCTGGCTCCAAGGGGAGGAAGATCTAGCCTGACAGCAAGCTCCTGGTGTGTCTGAAACAGTGTAAATTAAAAAAAAAAATGAACAGATCAAAGAACGCTTGAGACATTCTGTGTATCCATTGGAAGTATTCTGTATATTATATGATATTCCAAATTGTCCAAGAATAGTAATTTGAATACGTCCAGCCTCAAATTTGCAAACCTCAGAAGTCATATCCCTTCAAAATCATAGTATTTCTTTAAAAAATATGGTATGAAAAAAAGGAGGCATTGCAAAATAAAACTCATGAAATTTCTTGTGTTATTGTTCTGTTCCATCTTGTTTCTGAATATTTAGATTAAATTTCACAGTTTCTTAGACATTACAAGGATTACAAGCTTAATTTTTCCAAATGGTAACCTCAACATCCAGTTAATCCACAGATTAAGCCGGTGCCCTGTGACTCTTGCCAAGGGTACTGGAACTGATTCAGTCTTGAGAAAAGTTGGTCTTATGTAAACCATCATGTCGCTAGTGCCCGAAATTTAACTTTGAAGAATTGTGATGGGTGTTTGCAAGAACTATGAACATGGAGAATCTTTTGTCACTAGCCAAGGATGACTGAAAAAATCATATCAGGTAGAGGAAAAGTGAGCAAGTGATTTGGAGACCTACTGGCCAGGCAGATCCCAGGTGCCCCTTTCTGTACAGGAATGTATGTGCTCTGGCTACAGATCGAAACGGATTCCCTCTCCTTTTCACTCATACAAAATGTCATCTATCATTTCTGGCTGACACTTCCATTCGTGCCCCGTGACCCCTTCAGAGGCAGAAGAAGACACACTTGCACAACACTGAGCCTTCTTTTATCACCTGATATGAAAAGACCTCTATTTGCCCTATTAATAACCATGGTTAAATGGCAGCACCTGGAACGCAACAACTCAGGGACTGGTTGCTAAATGCTGTACAGGTATATATTATGTAGGAGCCTCTACACAGAACAGCTGCTGGGTTTTAGGTCTTACTTTAAATTCAGGGTAGGAAAAAAGTATAAATAATCTTATAGAAAGATTCTTCTGGGTTTTTCTTTTTAGTTATAGGTCTTATCAACTCTTCTGTAAGTACATACTAGAACATCACAGATGATAACTGGATGTATATAACAAACATCAATTTAACTGCTTGAATTACCAATGCATTGATGCTGCTTAGACTTCATTAGTTCACAGTTCTATTTATATAACAAAATATATTTGTGTTCAGTAATGTTATTGGGGATATTTATTTAATGGGTATTTTTCTTAATGCCAGACTGTTAATAACCTAAACCTTCAGGTACTATGAAGAAATACAGCTGTAAAGAGATATGCAGTTCATGTGTTTTTGTTCACTTGGATTGTGCATAACATAGGCACTGCTACTCCAGCATATAAATGAGACCCTTTGTAAAACTGATTTAAAAATATTTTGAAAAAAAATATAAATTGCCAAACCCGAAATCTCTAAGCATTTAGCAGGAGAACTGACCTAATGTTCCATGACGTGGGACCACATGACCAATGACCCACATGACCAATATTACCACACGACTGGTGTTTATCTCTTAGTTTATTTTTTTTAATCCCACAATTTTCAAGCGAGCTTCCTGACTCTGAGGGACCTGTTGTGCACACTTGGAAATGGCAGTACTACTACCCCAAATCTTTACCTTCATGTTTTCAAGATTGGCACTTCACATTACACCCAGCTATGCAGAAAGCAGCAATCCTCAGATGTCCCGCCACCTTCTTACTACCTCACATCACTGCACGTAAGCAAAATCCTTTAAGGTTATTTTGGCGATCAGTGCATTCCATGGAAGGGATAAGGGTACTCTCTAAGTAACTGCTGACACTAGAAGCCATTTTGTAGCATAAATCCTCTCTGCAGTTATCATTTGGCCCCTGACCTTCTCTCCTGTGATTTTTTTAGAACTGTGGAAGGTTTTATACTCCAGATTTTGCAATATCCCTTTTCCTGAGGTTTTATAAAAAAGAAAAATTTAAGAGCTTTTTTTTAAAAAAATTAAGGCATGAGTTTGAATTGGATCTTAGAACTTTCTTAAATGGAAAACCCTAAAATTTTGCTACCACATTCCCTTTGAAGTAGAAACAGCTGTGAAATTTCAAAACAATGCCTTGCATATGTTTGCTGTTTTTTTTTTTCCCTACTGGCTATGAATCAGTAAGTGTGAGTTAGGCTATCACCATTCAAACCTACTTCTGCGCTAGACATGCAGCTCCTGGGTCCAGTGACAGGAGCTGTTACAATGAAATTTTAGCGAAGAACTGTCAGTTTTCTAAATCACTTCTACTTCCCAGCAATTCCTGCTTTCTAATTACTATAACCCTCACCTGTGCTTATGGGCTTGTTGAGACTGTGGAGATAGTGCTGGAGTGGGAATTTTCAAAATTCTTTTGATTTTAGTTTTAATTGGATTTGTTAATTACTACTGAGTTTTATAATTATTTGCCTGTTCGTCAAATGTTCTGTATTACACAAGCACTTCAAAAAGCCTGGAAACCACATTCTGTAAATTTAAAGTGATACAAACATTGCACCTTTAGGAACTGGGTTAGGTCACAGGACATGAAAGAGCTGTTAAATAGTCGCAACACTTCATCTGTACTGATCTAGGTTAGACGTGAAAGGTTTTGTATCCTATTAACAGTCTCCTGAGCTAACCAGCCCCTTAAATGTGATTACAAGGATCACACATCTAAGACCTTCAACAGGGGTTATGGAGCTCTTTTGATCAACTAATGAAAATATCTGGCAAAGCTCAGGGTTGCTTCAGAGAAATCTATGCATTCAATAAATAATATGCTTTTGGGCATGCTTGGTAATCCATTCTGGTGGATGGTATTTGCAATCAAAGGAATAATAAGCTAGCTGTAAACAAACTATGTGGTGGTTTTCCTAGAGGATATTTGCTCAGGTGTCGCTGGAAGTATTGTTTCTCTGTAATAAACACCAAAAGGGGAGGAGTTCCTCACATTTGCTACAGGCTGTGCTCACAGTTAAGCAGCCAGAGAGGTCAAAAAGCAGTTCCCTAGAGAGGTAAGTTCTTTAACTTTTATAGTGGTGCTCTCTCTTCTGCTATTTAAACATGCTTGTTTATTTTCTTAAGTTATCATTTATGTATCTGCTGATCTTTTTGTGTGTCACTTGTTATTTACATATGTACATAATTAGCCATCAAAATACCTCCTCAAGGGTAGAATGGTATTAAAAGCTCAATTATAAAGAAAAGAAAATAGATGAAAAGAGGGAATGCGTGCCTTTGTTCCCACAAGCCCTTCATAGCTGAGCTCTGCCCAGGATTCAGAGCCCAGCAGCAGGAGGATCCCCTTTTGAAGGGAGCTCCACAGTGCCCAGCATTTCAGGGTCCTGACTTTATTTGGATGTAGTAAGGACTTTCACAACACAGGAAATATTTTATTAAATAATTTATAGTCTTAATTTGGTGCCTAATCACAAGAGCATCTTTTTTTTCTTTTTGTCATTAGAAGCTTCTAGGAATGTGAAAGTCTGAGTTTATCAGTTCTGAAGTAAAAGAGATCCATTCTACTTATGTATGCTTCTCGTCCATTATATTACAATGAAGAGTAAGACTTATTCTATAAGCAATTGTCTAGATTAGATCTTGTGTGATCTAATGTTGAAGATGCTCTGAAAGGGTGTCTGTTCATGCTACTTTCACATTTCTCACATAGTAATTTGAAAAGTTTTCAGACTTACACCCACAATATTTCTGATGAAGTTAACTATGTTGAAAGGCAACGAGAGAGTCTGAAACCAATCTAATCGTAATCTGTTAAAAAGCTAGTGTAGAATAGATGCTGTCTTGTGGCATTAAGCACAACTTATACCAGGTACAGCTGGAGATGATCACAATTTATCTTTTAATACATATCTAGATATTGTCAGTACATACTACTTGTCAATTATTTCAAATTAATTTGTGGGCAGAGAGAGCATATACCCACATTCACTCAGGAACTCCGAAATCTCATCTGGAAGGCTTCCTAGAGAAAAGCAAAACCATAAACGTTTGGAGAAAAGAGAGACAAAAGCCCAGGCATGTTGAGAGGGAGAAAGACGAACATGAAAGAATGAAAATAAAGGGAAAGGGGAAGTGTGGCTAGGCTGCATGACACTCAATGTCAGTCACTTCACACCTAAGTCTTCCAGCACAGTCAGTGTCTATTTGACATCTAGTTTGTTATTTGCTAAGGGCTGAAACTCCTCATTTGTTTGAACAACGCCTACCTTCACAGGCCTCAGAAGTTGGTTGTGACTTATACTGGTTTAAACTAGCATCCTTTCAGCAGCAACAAGCTATCATTATTTACACATCATTCAGGGTCATCTAAATGAAAGAGATCGTAGTTTCTGGGAGTTTCATAGACCAGTTCATAACAATGAATAATACATTAATGCAGAAGACCAAAGTGTGTACAACACTCCAAATGGACTCCGCTGAGTCACAGAACAGGGAGTGCTCACAGGGAATTTCGGGTCTTCAGAGCCAACGGACAGTGACTTTGGCACACAGATATCCAGAAGCAGACAAGCTGGGCAGCACTGCTTTTGTCTTCAGACAGTACTGCTAGGAGTGGAAGGCGACATATGAATCGATCGCTGAAGTTACTTTTTTCTGGCTCCTAAGATCGTGTCCGAGCGCTGTTCAGCTCCTTGCTCCAGCCTCGGATGCACACTGGCTCTGTCTGGGAGGAGAGGTGTGAGTGTGCACCATCCCCTTCTTGTACCTGGGTTTCAATGCAGAGGCTTCTAGCCTTTTTTCGTGGTGCACTCTGGTCAAGCTTCTGCATGATCGGGGAATTAGACTGTCATGTTTCTGCACGTGACCTGCCATCCAGCCAGACACACAGCTTAAAGTCAGTGGGTGCTGGGTACTCATAGGCACAGCTAAAATCAATGTGAGCTTTGCTAGGGTAGGGGGAAGCTTTGCACAAATGCTGCTCAGGTAGCGATTCAAGCCTAAAAGATATGGATGTGTTTAAAACTGAGGCCCTGTTCTGCCAGTGCTTCCAACCCCAATTAGTAAAATGGGATTATAAAACTAGGAAGCTAATTTTATATTTTTATAGGGTCTCAACCATAGGAGGAGGAAAGGTTATGAAGGGACAGAGCAGCAAGCAATGAAAGGAGTCAATAAAGACTACATGGCACCTTACACTTCCCTCATAAATTCCTATGTGCGTAATGCTGTGCACAGTCTAAAAATGGTAACAATTTTTATACGGTAAAGAAGCAGTGCTTTGATGAAGGGGATTAAGGAGGCCTCTTGTCCTTACAAATATCTGGCTCATGGCTGTTTAGCTTTGGGGTTTAAGAATACAGAGGTTTCTATTGACAATTTTCCCGCAGAGAAGAATTTTACAAGGCTTCTTGTCCATGTGATTCCTTTGATGCGTGGGATGAGATAAGCAGCCTTTTCCATACTCACACGGAAAGGCCATCCATGAACTACATGGTCTCTACTCCGCTTTCGTGAAAGAAAGAGAAGAGAGAGCTCTGAAACAACTCCCCTACCGTCAGACCTGCCTGAAAACAAAACCCAGGTTCCAATGTTAATAGAAAAATGGAAGGATGTGGCAGGGGTCCTCCAAAGAAAACCTAAGACGTGTAAAGACTGGCTCACGTATTGCATAGGAGCTCCACTGATAAAACTCATCCATTTCCCAACTTCTGAGTAGTTTGTCTTGCAACGTCACCCTGCTATCGCGTATTCTACTCGTCTTGTGCTGCCGCTGTGGCCTCTTTGCAAGGGGCAGGAAGGTGAGCTCTCTGCAAGCCCCAGATCTCCGTTATTTTCAGCGGACCAGGCAAGCCCGCTCGGTCTGCACCGCGTGGCGCGGCCATCGGCAGCCCCACGGCAGCGGATCGCAGCTCTCCCGCCCGAGGGCTGCAGCCGCGGCCGACAGCGTAACCCCCGCGGGCTGGGCCAGGCCCCGGCGGCTGTGCCCGGCGCTGGAGGCGGTCAGCCCGCGGCCCCAGGTTGGTTTGGCCCGGCTGCGCGCCCAGCAGCCGCCCGCTTCACTGCCGGGAGGGGAGGCCGGGCCGCCCCGGCGCCCCCCGCCGCGCCCTGCCCGGGGCGGGCAGAGCCCTCCCGGCTTTGCCGACGCTTGCGGGGGATTAGCGGGGCAAAGCGCTCATCCGCCGCTGACCCCGAGGCGGGACTGCGGCCGGGCCGGGGCCGTCCGGAGGAGGAAGGTGGGGCTGGCTCTGCGGGGACCGGAGCTTTCGCTGCGGGTAACTGCCGGCTGTCGGCTCGGCAGCGGCGGGCGGGGCGGGAGCTCGGCTTCGCAGCCGCTGTGTAACCCCGCGCCCCGGCGTGGCCGCCCGGTCCCCGCAGGCTGGCGCGGCCGGCAGGGCGGGCAGACGTGGCCGGGGTGCGGGGCCGGGGAGTTGTCGGCCCCGGGGGGCGTGCGGAGGGGGCGGGCGGGCACTGGCTCCTTCCTCTGGGCTCTCTCGTTCAGGCCCCTGGGTGAATCCTGCTTGTTGCTACTTGTTTGATTTCTTTTTTTTTTTTCCCTGTGAGTTTCTGTGTCGGGAAAGTGCGTGGAGTCTGCGGGAGAGACGCCCGGGCGGCTCGGTGCCTGTGCTGAGGCCCGCCTGGGCACTGCGGCTGGGTGCAGGCGCCCGCAGAGCGGGGCCAGCGCTGCCCGCCCCGGTGACCCGCAGGCCCGTAGCGTGGCCGTGGGCCTCGGCAAGACACGCGTGAGATCTTACCGTGCCCGCGACGTCCCCAGATACGCTCCTGCACCCTAACTTCTCCCCTGCGAATGTGAAGTGCTAGCGGATTTGCTTGCTGCCTAGAATGCCTTCCTTACCTTGCTGTCAAATGGCTGTATCACCTTCATTTCAAGCCCCGTCAAAGCTTTTTATACAGCTGCTGAATTAATTTTGAGTCGCCACTCCGCTGCTGGTAGAAGTTCTAAGAAAAAGGGAGTGAGCAAGATCGCACTGTATTGATTTTTAGAGCCTTGTAGAGCTTTACCGTGTTAAAATAGGAAAATTAAGTGGTACTTTAGCTTTGAAAGCGAAGTTCTTCACTAATAGATTGATCCAGTGTGTAGTCATTGAAAAATTATTCTCATCGCTTGCAATGCCTCTCTTCTGGGAGCCACTAAATGAGCTGCGTATGATTCAGTTCATGGATTGCTAATGTCAGTTCATTACTTCTGGTGGCACAAGGTCCAAATACAGTTTGATAATGAACCATTCCCCCTTCCGTTATTAATCTTGTTTTCATGATTGTAATGCCCCTGCATAAATATTTTCTGTTGGATGACAATTGCCACAAAACTCTTTAGCTCTCATTTGTTTTCAAAAGATCAGAGCTTTTAGAATTGACTTCAATAATTAAATTTAGCAGTTTGTTTCCATGTTCTTTTCATACCCTCTTCCTACAGCTAAAGGTTGGCTCCAAAAATTGGGATCCTGTACTGATGTCATGTTTGAGCTCCGAAGGGTTGTCATCCAGGGGGCAGCCCCTGTGCATGAGATTAGGTTGAATGCTTACAGCCCTTGCTGATTCTTTAACCTGTTGCTTAAAAATACCCACCTCCAACGAAGTTTCCTGGGAACTGTAAGCCTCAACATGCAGTAGGACTTTAACTGTTGCGGAGCATTGGGGTAATGCAAGAAAACCAAGGTGGAACCTAAGCCTGAGGTAGATCTCTTCCAGCAGTGTCCTCTGGGAATGTTCAGAGAGTGAAGAGCTGTAGCTTCCCGTGAGTGGGGCTGGCCAGTTCAGTCTGCAGCAAGTCAGAATGTCAAGATCAGCTGAATAATAATCAGCAGATGAAATGTCAGTGTGGACACCTAATATGCATTTATCAGTAGAAGGAGATCAGGTACTGATACCACACAGTACTGTTTCTCTACTGCGTGTAGAAGTTTTACAAAGGTCAAGGAGTCCAGAGGCATCACATTTCTCTGAAAGCTGTCTTGCTTTGTTGGGAAAGTTGTCGCTGGATAACAGTCAGCAAGAGGAAAAGTGTTTTTAGAAACAGAAGAAGCAGTTACCCAGCCCTTCGGAGAGTGAACGCTAAAATGTGCCCTCAAAAATGGATCAATTTTTTCTTTGAGCAGGCCTAAGATTGATGTATTATACTTTGGTTTGTGCCCAGGAAATACACTGTCTGAGATTAAGCTGAATTTATCACCACTCCTTGCCTCCAAATGCTTTAAAGTAACCTTTTATTTCCGCATTTACATTAATTTAGGGTTCAGTTGTTAGTTCAAAGTTTATTTGGCAACGTCATTGCATGGTTCTTGCCTTTCCTGCGCATCATCAGACAATCTACAAGTTGGCTGCCAATTTTCAGGTAATGAGGTGTGGCTGGCTTGCAGTTTCCCTGACTTGTAGCATGGAGCTGATACTCATTTTGTCAGTTGTCGAGCTGTAACTGTTTCCAGTAGTTAAGTAGGGTAGGATGCATTTCACCTAACATGTCTGCATCTGAAGCTGTGTAGGTGGGTTCCTGTTGTAGTCGGTGGAAACTTAGCCAGTATAATCAACAGAGTCTGGAGAACAAGTCTTCCTACACTAAGGTAGATGCTAACCAGGTCAGGTAAATCAATTTTTGATTGCTTTGACTGACTGAAATGGGATTATAGTATCTAGTATAGGTTCCAATAGGTTTGTTGTATACATATCAAGTTAGGTGAATCCCAGCTCTTGTGTCTTTCTTACTTGTGTAAGCACACAATAGTGAAAGAAGTGGTCTGACTTTTAGAGAAAGTTGTTGATTTTTATTCTTCATCTACTATAGCTGGGATTAGAGAGTTTGTGGGGGTTTTTTTCCGTCTGGAAAGTTTCTTGCAGATGGGAAAGGCAGTTTTTCAGTTCTGGGAAAACGCTGGGGAGTGTATAGAGTGGAAAGTAGTAAGCAAACTGATGTATGGTCAAAGAGGATGGTTCAGATAAACAGATGGATAGTACAAAAATTATGTAATAATGCAAAATTTTATTTTTGTTGTTTTAGAGTTAAATTATAATGTTAACTGTATTCAGCTTTTGACAAATGAAGTAAAAGAAACAGTTGTGTTCTAAACACTTGTTTTTAACTAATTGTTGAACTAGATAATCTGCTCACACTGAGCTTCGATTTGACTATAGTTCCCGTTCAGATATAGGTTGTGTCATCGTCAAAATCGAAGGCCATATATCCCGTAAAATTAAGTGGCGGTGGTATTGGAGTTTCCAGAGCAAAATTTATTCTTTGAACAATGGATGAGTTAGTATGCTGCATAAATGGCTCATTGCAGCTACATTTATACTAGCTCAGGATCTGAGCTGCAATCCATGCTCGTGGTTGAACAGTCCAATTATTTGGATCTTTATCCAGAAAGTGCTAGGTGTTAGTATGACGAATGGCATGTTGTAGCCTCATGCTCTTGGCTGCCTTAACAATTCCATGCAGCAACCTTTAACTTTCTTATTAAGTACTTGTCAGTGTGGAATAAACTCATGAAATAAGAGGAAATGTGTTGTGGGATTTTATTGTGCTGTTGCGTTAAGTATTTCAAGGCCCCACTGTGCCTTGTGATCAGTACCAGACCAAATTGTTTATAAACTAGTTATTGGATAAAGGCATCAGGTGGCAAAATTGAGGTGAAGGGCTTTTTTCTTTGATCTAACAAGCCTCAGCAGTCTCTACATGAACATTGCCTGCAGTTTCTTTTTTTTTTTTTTTTTTTTTT